>JGI25922J50271_10000649_pt1 | contig 10112 bp, 9 predicted proteins | sample LauGreSu1BDMLBDD_2_FD_50271 | JGI IMG/M metagenome (IMG submission 50271) | reverse complement strand
AAACATAAAAGTTGCCGTTATTGAAAAAAAAGATAATCAATGGAATGTTATAAAAAAAGAGGATCACTCCACAGAAGCAGAGGGTGGTCCAGCTCATGTTGTTGGCAGACTGGCAAAATTAGCAAGTGAGAATTTAACTGAGTTTCCAGATTTAGCTGGTGTAGGAGTTGCAGTTCCTGGGATTTTTAATGCCAGCGATGGAACTATCGAATTATTTCCAAATCTGCCAGGTCCATGGAAAGGTTTTCAAGCATTAGCGCCCATTGCAGATGCTGTGAAAATACCAACAGCTTTAGTAAATGACGCTAGAGCTTTCACGCTAGCGGAATCAATTATGGGAGCTGCGCACGGTAAAAAAACTGTAGTTTGCTATGTGATTGGTACAGGAGTTGGTGGTGGAATAGTTATTGATGGAAAGATTCACATGGGAGCAACTGGCGGTGCCGGAGAAGTTGCACATCAAATTGTTAAACCAAACGGTCCTTTGTGTGGATGTGGCGGAAGAGGTTGTGCTGAAACTCTGACAAATTCAGCAGCAATTGCAAAATTAGCTGGAACAAAAACTTCAGAAGAGGCTTATCAGAAAGCGGTTGCAGGAGACGTTCAAGCGTTAGCAGCATTTAAAGAAGTTGGTTATTGGATTGCCATTGCACTAACAAATGTAATGGTGTTGCTTGCTCCTGACACAATAATTATTGGCGGAGGCGTGGCTCAATCTGGTGACCTATTATTGAATGAAATTAGAAAAGAAATGGCTAGCCAATCCAATGTTTATCCTGCCTCNGCTGTAAATGTAGTGCCAGCAACCCTTGGTTTCTATGCGGGGGCGATAGGTGCAGCACTAAACGGGGCTATCGTGGCTGGTGCGCAAGTAAGCCTGTTCGATATAAATTAAAACATTTACTCATAAGCACCAAGTTAATATCTCAAAATAGTAATGCCAAAAACCAAATATCTTTGATACCTTTCACTTATGGAGCAAAATTTCAAAAAACAAATTATTGAAAACTCCAATAAAGGTTTTCCATTAGATTCATACAGCAAAACTATTGAACAATTTCTCGGTACAAAGCCAAATATTTTTTCATCTGGTTTTCAATTTCCGATCATGGTTCTCAAAGATAAAGCGCTGAAGCACAACATTGATCGAATGGCCAGGTTTTGTAAGTCAGTTGGGGCTGAATTAGCTCCTCATGTTAAGACCACAATGTCACCTCAAATCGCACAAATGCAAGTAGATGCGGGCGCATTTGCCTTAACAATTGCAAACTTTTGGCAAGCTGAGATATTTAGAAGTTTCGGATTCAAAAAGTTAATAATTGCAAATGAAGTGCTAGATCCAACAGCAATTGCTGCTATCGCAGATTTAAATAGCAAGAAAGCAGCTGAGATAATTTTTTATGTTGATTCAATTGCTGGTTTAGAAATTGTCAAGAAATATACCCCGAAAGATGGAATTCAAAATCTATTTATTGAGATTGGCACCGATAATGGTCGAGGTGGAATTAGAGACTTAGATCTAGTAACCATAATTGCTAAAAGCATTTCGGAAGATTCTCGACTTAAATTACGAGGAGTAACTGGATTTGAAGGTGCGGTACCAAATGCTGCGCGCAATAGTGCGGGTGAAGATTCAGTAACCAAGTTCTGTCAGAAAATTGTAGCTGCTGCAAATAACGCCTATCCATACAAATCTGAGAATGAGTTTATTATCAGCGCTGGCGGTAGTGCTTACTTTGAAATTGTGGCAGATGAGTTGAATAGATTTGATAAGCCAAAAATCCTACTTTTGCGAAGTGGTGGATATGTAACCCATGACAGTAAATATTACGAAGAGGTCTACCCATTTCGGGATTCAAATGATTCCTTACTACCTGCCATTGAAGTTTGGGCGCAAGTTATAAGTGCACCTGAAAAAGAGTTTGGAGTATTAAATCTAGGTAAAAGAGATGTTGGATGCGATCTTCATAACCCAATACCGGTAGCTAAATACAGCAATAAACTATCTAAATTTTCTGGAGAAATTGAAAAACTAAATGATCAGCATGGATTTTTGCGAAGCACGGAAGAATTTGCGATTTCGGAGTTGATTGGGTTGGGAATATCACATCCCTGCACTACTTTTGATAAATGGCGGCTTATTCCGCTAGTCAACGACAACTACGATGTTGTAGATTGCATACATACATTTTTCTAATTCACTACTAAGGGAGATCGAATGAAGGTAGAACATATCCAAGCAAAAGATGCACCAGCGCCAGGTGGGTCATATTCTCACGGTGTAGTTGCAAACAATTTCCTTTATACCTGTGGAATGGGTCCAGTTGATCCAGCTACTGGAAAAATTGTTGAAGGTGGAGTTGCCGAACAAACCAGACAAACTTTGATCAACCTACAAAAAATACTTGATGTTAAAGGCGCAAAATTTGCTGATGTAGTAAAAGTTACCGCTCATCTTCAAGATGTGAATAGAGATTTTGCTGCTTATGATGCNGTTTATCGTGAATTCTTCACTGCACCATTTCCAGTTCGAACCACAGTTGGTTCTGATTTAATTAAAATTCTAGTCGAGATTGATTTTGTAGTAGCCCTCTAAGGCTGATTAATATGGAATCTAACCAAGACTTAGCCGGCAAGGTGGTTGTAGTAACTGGCGCTGGTAGGGGAATAGGCAAGCAAATCGCAATTGGTGCAGGTCAGCGGGGTGCAAGCGTTGCGCTAGTTGAGGTAATCTCTGAAAATCTTGAAGCTGCTTCAAAAGAACTTGCAGCAATGGGAATTAAAGTTAAAGGCTATTTAACTGATCTTTCCATAGAGTCTGAGGTGGTAGATAACTTTAAACAAATTGAAAANGATTTTGGTCAGATTGATTGCCTTGTAAATAATGCGATGATTCATGATTCTGCAGATTTATTAGGGACCTCATTAGATGTATGGAACAAATCCCTTGCTGTGACTTTAACTGGAAGTTTTTTAACTATCCGTGCTTGTCTTCCTGGAATGATTAAGCGTAAAAAAGGTTGCATCGTAAATATTGGAACAGTAAATGCGAAAACAATGATCGGTAGCGACTCTTATAGTGTGGCTAAGGCTGGTATTCATGCACTTACTAGAACTGTTGCAGTTCGATATGGCCCAGATGGCATTCGCTGCACAACTGTAGTTCCAGGAACTATTGCAACCGACGCCTGGCAAGAACGAGTGGATCGAAACCCGCAAATTTTTGAAAAGCTTAAACCTTGGTATCCACTTGGCCGAGTGGGAACACCAATTGATGTAACTGAAGCAGTTTTATTCATTCTTTCAGATAAAGCCCAATGGATTAGCGGTAGTGAGTTTGTAGTAGATGGTGGACTTCTTGCTGGTCTTGCTCCAATGTATAAAACGGTTGAAGGCTCAGATTAAATTTAATGGCTGAAAACACATTTACTATCCGCGGCGCTGATGTAATTGATGGCAATGATTCACCAGCTAAGCGCCAAGATTTACTTGTTACTAATGGCGTAATTAGCCAGGTTGGTTCAATTTTAAAGGGCGCTGAAGAGGGCAAGGTAATTGATGGCTCTGGATTAACTATCGCACCTGGTTTTATCGACATGCATGCCCACTCAGATCTTGCAGTACTAACCGACAAACAACATTTAGCAAAAGTAACTCAAGGTGTAACTATGGAGGTAGTTGGCCAGGATGGATTGAGTTATGTCCCAAGCAATCCAGAAACCTTGCTTGAATTAAGGGAGCAATTATTTGGTTGGAATGCTGATCCATCAGATTTGAAATGGGACTTTCATTCTGTTTCAGAGTATTTAAGTCGGGTAGATAAAGGTTCTGCAGTAAACATTGCATATTTAATTCCACATGGCAGCGTGCGGATGCTAGTTCGAGGTAATGAACCTGGCGTAGCAAATGAAAATGAGTTAAAACAAATGGTTAATCTTGTTGAAACCGGTATGAAAGAGGGCGCCTTTGGTTTATCTGCTGGCCTTACCTACACCCCAGCTATGTATGCAGATGATCAAGAGATAATTGAACTTTGTAAGGTAGTTGCTAAGTATGGTGGTTACTACGCACCTCACCATCGAAATTATGGCGCTAAGTTTTTAGATGCAGTATCTGATTGCCTAGATATTGCTCGTCACTCTAAATCAGCACTTCACTTAACCCATTGCCACATGAGCCATCCAGATAATCATGGGAAAACGGAATTGTTATTTGATCAATTAGATCGGGCTGAAAAAGATGGGGTAGATGTAACTCTAGATACTTATCCCTACCTTGCCGGTTCCACCTACTTACACGCGCTACTGCCATCATGGGTTCAAGCAGGTGGAAAGAGTGAAACTATTAAACGGCTAAAAGTAGTAGAGAATAGAAAAAGAGTTATTCATGAGTTAACTGTCACTGGTAGTGATGGAAATCAGGGCGGAGTAGTTAATTGGCCAATCATCACAATCGCAGGAGTTGAAAAAGCGGAGAATCATAGATTTATTGGCGTGGACCTAGTATCAGCTGCTGCAATGGTGAATAAAAAAGTTGAAGATTTTTATCTAGATTTCATTTTAGATGAAGATTTGAAAGCTTCATGTGTAATTTTTTCTGGTCATGAACCAAATGTTAGAGCGATTATGAAAGATCGCCGTCACATGATTGGTAGTGATGGAATTTTGACTGGTAATAGGCCACACCCAAGAGGTTATGGAACCTTTGCAAGATATCTTGGAGTTTATGCGCGTGAAGAAAAGGTTTTAACTATGGAAGGTGCAATAGCGCGGATGACTGGCAGATCTGCAAAGCGATTAGGATTAAAAGATCGTGGTTTTATTAAAGTTGGAATGAAAGCAGATATGGTTTTATTTGATGCTGCGAATGTAATTGATTCTTCGACTTATGAAACCCCAAGAGTTGCAGCAAAGGGCTTTGAAATGGTTTGGGTCTCAGGAATTGCTACTTTGAAAGCTGGGAAGAGGAGTGATGCCCTTCCTGGGGTAGGGGTGAGGGCCCGCTAGAAAGCAGTTGATAGCCATCCTGCTGATACCTAAAAGTTATATTTACCCGTAAGAATCCATCTTGCCAATTATCGCAATAGATGGTGAGGTTATCTCTCCCCGTCGTCAGATGGGATCCTAGGAGGAGCAATTTAGATGAATAAACTAACAAAGCGCAGTATTGCTGCGTTTGCATCACTTGGATTGGTTGCAACCACACTTGTTGTTGCTGCACCAGCACAAGCTGCTGATATAACAATCAAAGTTCTAACACCTAACTACACAGACAACATGGCTGCGTATTACAAGGATCTTGAGACACGTTTCATGGCTGCTAACCCAACAATCAAGGTTGAGCACGAGAACGTTTCTTGGGATGACATCTTGGTAAAGGGACGTACATTAATCTCAACCAAGTCATATCCAGATATTCTTAACTTGAACACCTTCTCAGAGTTCGCAGCTGAAGGTCTTCTATACAAGGCAAGTGACCTATTCACTGAAGAGAAACTTAAAGATTTCGTTCCAGCATTCCGCGATAACTCAAAGTACAAGGGTGTTGAGTATGCTGTTCCAGATCTAGCATCAGCACGTATGTTCTTCATCAACAAGGCTCTTTTCTACGGCGCTGGCAACACCAAGATCCCAACAACATGGGCTGAGGTAACTGCTGCTTCAAAGAAAATCAAAGCTAAGTACGGCTCAAAGGTTTATCCATTAGCAATCCCACTTGGATCAGAGGAAGCTCAAGCTGAGTTCCAGATCTGGGCAGGCGGTAATGGTGGACGTTACTTCAATGAGACCACTGAGAAGTGGGTTATTAACTCAGCGGAGAACCTTGCAACTCTTAACCAACTTAAGGCTTGGGTAAAGGCTGGTTACACACAACCAAACCCAGCATCAACAAACCGTACTGATGCATTCAAGCTATTTAGCCAAGGCAAAGTTGCAATGATCAACGCATCTGTGTTCTTCCCTTCAACATTGAAGGATTACAAGAGCAAGGTTGACTATGGTGTTGCACCATTCCCATCAGCTAACGCATCAAAGAAGCCAATTACTCTTGGAGTGCAGGATTACTTCATGGCATTCAAGAAGCCTGGTAACCAAGATGCAGTATCTAAGTACCTTAACTTCCTATACGAAGGTAAGAACTACGCAGGATTCCTAAAGGCAACTGGTGGATTCATTCCTGCAACTAAGTCAGCCTCAACTGAAGTGGACTCTTCATTGCTTCCATTCATTGAGCAACTGCCAAACGCAATCTTCTACCCAGGAACTCTTGGTTCATGGGGAACTGTTGTTGCCAAGATCACCACACAAATTGGTACTGGTATCACAAAGGATGCAAAGACTGTTCTAAATTCTTTGCAGAAGACAGCAGAAGCAGCTGGCACTAAGTAATTACCTAGCGGTAATTAATAAGTAAAAGTAGTAACGGCAGGGTTTGAGAGAGAAATTTCTCAAACCCTGCTTCCAAATAGAGAAGTGATATCGGCAAATAAGTCCAGTGGAATGAGGAAACTTGAGTACGGGATTGCTGAAAAATAGCGCCGCCAAGACACCTAAGAAACTTAAGGTCAGCCATAACGTTTCATTTTTAAGCGCGCTGCCATGGATTGGTCCAGCCCTAATTCTCATTCTTTTAGTAGTTATTTGGCCAGTAATTGAATTAATCAGAACTTCGTTTACTGATATTACTCTTGCTGGAAGTTTGCTCGACTTTAATGGTTTAACCAATTACCGAGATTTACTTGCAAATGTGGATCTATACCCGGTCGCAAGACGAACACTTTTATGGGTATTTGGAATCGTATTCTTCACAGTTTTACTTTCACTTCCGTTAGCGCAATTAATTAATCAAAACTTTCCAGGTAGAAAATATGTCAGATGGGCAATGATCTTCCCATGGGCAGCATCAGTGGTTATGACCTCAATGATTTGGACTTGGATATTAGATGCCTACTCTGGTGAGTTAAATCTAACCCTTACTCAGCTTGGGCTTATTTCAGAACCAGTTGACTGGATAAATAATCCCGGAAGCTCATTTTACTTTTTAATGTGGGTAGCAGTCTTCGTATCTGTTCCCTTTACCTCATTTGTTTTACTCGCCGGATTGCAATCAATTCCATCAGATATTATTGAAGCAGCATCTGTGGACGGTGCAACTGCCTGGCAGATATATCGCAGAATCAAGTTTCCATTACTTAGAAATTCATTGTTAATTGCCACCATAATTAACCTAATCAATGTGTTTAACTCATTCCCAATTATTTGGGTTATGACTCGAGGTGGACCAGGTTATGACACTGACACCACAACCACATTTGCATACAAACTAGCTTTTATTGAATCAAATATGGGTCAATCAACCGCTCTTGGCGTATTTAACTTCATGATCATTATGGTGATTGTTGGTTTCTACTTGAGAATTACAAAAGCAACAAGGACTGAATTATGAGTACTAAAGTGAAGAAAATTACTGGTAAAAAAGTTGCCACTATCCTCGGCGCCTACTTCATTGCCTGGATATTTGTTTATCCCTACATCAATATGTTTTTAACCTCAGTTAGAAGCCATGATGAACTTTATGCCACCCCGACAACTCACTTCCCACAGGTTTGGCAATGGCGGAACTACATCGATGTTTGGGATAACGCACCGATTGCTGCATTCTTAAAATCAAGCTTAATTGTTGCTTTATCTGCAACTATTTTAGTTTTGATTGTCTCAGTGCCGGCTGCCTACTTTATTTCCAGATATCGCTTCAAAATGCGTGGTCCATTTTTGCTACTAGTACTTGCCACTCAAATGTTTTCGCCAACCGCATTGATTATCGGTATTTTTAGAGAGGTTGATTTCTTTAAATTACTTGACTCATACCTTGCTTTGATTATTTTAAATGCTGGATTTAACTTAGCATTTGCCATCTGGCTTCTATCTGGCTTCTTCTCAAGCATTCCAGTTGAAATCGAAGAGGCAGCACTAATTGATGGTTGCACCAGGGTGCAAGCATTGCGTCGAGTAACCCTTCCGATCGCATTACCTGGTTTAGTAACTGCGGTGATCTTTACATTTGTTGCCGCTTGGAATGAGTTCACTATTGCTTTAACAATTATTAGCTCAGTTGAGAAGAAACCTATTCCAGTAGGCATCACTCAATTTATTGGTCAATACGATGTTGCCTGGGAGTATTTATTCTCAGCCACCATGATCGCAATTGTTCCAGTGGTAATTCTCTTCATTATGATTGAAAAGTATCTAGTAGGTGGATTAACTGCCGGCAGCGTGAAATGAGTTCAATAAAATCTCACGCCTTTGCATTTGCCTATACATTCTTTAGAGAGCCAGCTGAAAAAGTCATTCCAGAGTTAAAAAGCTACGGATTTACTGGAATTAATTTAGCCTTAAATTATCATGGCAGCAGAGATCTACTTCTGCGCCAAGGACCACAACTTGAGTATTTAGCCGATGGTTTTCATTACTATAAAAGCGATGCAGGTGCTTATGAGAAGGATGCATATAAGCCAGCATTAACCGATCAACTACCAAACAATCAGCTGCTTGATTCAGTTATTAAAGTTGCTGCTGCAAATGATTTTAAGGTAAATGCCTGGGCGGTATATATGCATAACTCAGCGATTGGAATTGCTAGCCCAGAGGCAGCAGTAACAAACGTATTTGGTAATAAGTTTTTATCTGAGCTTTGTCCGATTAACTCAGCAGTTAGAGGCTATGCACTTGGTTTAACTAAAGATTTAGTAAGCCGTGGTTTAAATGGGGTAGTAGCAGAGTCGCTGCACTTTCATGGCGCCCGCCATGGAGAACACCATGAGCGCTTTTTTATTGAACTAAGCCCGGTGAGTGAATTCTTATTCTCACTATGTTTTTGTAAGAGTTGTGTCGCCAATTACCAAATTACTGGAAATGATGCACAGCCGTTGATAAATAAAGTCAAAGGCTTACTAACTGAGGTATTCCAGACTCAAGATCCTTGGCTAGGAAAGCAGTTAAGCAAAGATCTACTTGCTGAAGTTGTCGGACCAGAGATACTGAAATATCTATCTGCTCGAGAAGAAAAGCTGGCAGCACTATATGAAGAGGTAGTAAAAGTGAGTAAGGCTGCTGGTTCTGTATTTAAATTAGTAGATCAAGCCCCGCTATTAGATATGAATTCTGCAAATGCGCTTGGTAATAGTTGGCAGGTTGGAATAGATAATCAGTTAATTAATAAGATTGTTGACCGTTATGAACCATTGGTATACCGACCAGATTCAGAAGGGGTATCTGCACTTGCTCAGAATTATTTGAAAAATACTACCGCTGGAGTTACGGCAATTTTACGACCAACATATCCAGATAGCACAAGTCGTGATAATTTAGCGAAAAAGGTAAGTAGTCTAACTAATTTGGGTATATCTGAAATCGATTTTTACCTACTAGATACTATGCGCAGCAACGATTTAGAGAGTATTAAATCTGTTTTGAATTAAAGTAATCTCAAGATTACTCAGTGCAATGTTTACCATTTAGATCTTTTCCACAATAAATATGAACCTTAAACCTTATTACTCCCTTTGATTTATACTTTAAAAAATCAAATCATTTGGAGCATAATGAGAATACAACTAATTAACCTCTTTCTTTTATTCAAATCTTTTCTTAATAGAGCGATAACCAGCAAAAGCCGAGGAGATGTCCCGGGCTGGGTATTAGTAGTTTTGATGACCACTGCTTTGGTGACTGGGATCTGGTCAATCGCAGCGCCAAAGCTGACCACAATCTTGCGCAACTCTTTAGATGCAATGGGCGGTATCAGGTAGTTGCGCAAGCTTTTATTTAGCAAAAGCCGTGGATCAGTTGAATCCTTTATTACGATCATTCCGCAAGTAGTCATTTTCTTAATTATGTTTCAACTGATTTTTATGCAGTTTGATGTAATGAAGGATTCAAATCTATCCCAAGGTGAGCTAGCAAAAATCGCCATCGAAGGTGGAGAAGGGAACTACAACTACTACCCACTAATTGGCGGTGGTTCCCTTCTGGTTCTCAATCAAAAACAATCAAGTAAAAAAGTTATTTCAGTAGCTGTTGATGAATCACTTAACAATTAGGTTTCTAAAACGT
>JGI25922J50271_10000645_pt1 | contig 10143 bp, 8 predicted proteins | sample LauGreSu1BDMLBDD_2_FD_50271 | JGI IMG/M metagenome (IMG submission 50271) | reverse complement strand
CATCTTGCAAATCCCAATTTCGAGCCAATTGCAATGTTGAATACATTTCTCGTTAGTCTTGTCTTCTCTTATTCTTGGTATCATACGCGTGGTTTGTGGCTACCGATTCTTTTACACATTTCGTGGAATCTCATGCTATATCTCATGGGAATGACATTAAGCGGAATGGAATTGAAAAATTCATTGTTCTTAACCTCACTATCAATTGAAATTCCTACACCTTGGCTGAATTCGTATTATGGAATTGAAGGAACGGTATTTTGCACAATCATATTGATTCTCTTTTTCCCAATCATACAAATGCTTCCACAATCACCAATCAGAATGGCAGAACTATTTCGTTTGAATTATGCCATCAATGATGCATCATCTGCAGGAGAAATGTATGAAGACTAAATTCACATCAGGTATACAAAAGACGATACTGAACATCATATTTCCAATTATCATGATCTTCGCGCAGCAAGATACAATGCATGCACAATGGGTAATGATGCGTTCCGATGCCGATTCTCTCGTGCAAATAGGTGCCGTGATGATTTATAATATGGAATTCGATGCCGCTTCAGCTTTATTCGGAAAAGTGATTGACATGTATCCAAAGCATCCCGCTGGTTATTTTTTGGATGCAATGGTTGAATGGTGGCGCATACAAGCCGATAGAAGAAAGAAAAACAATGATGAAATTTTTCTCAATAAATGTGGTCAAGTGATTGTNCTTTGTGATGAATTGCTCGAAGCAAATCCAAAAGATCTTTCGGCATTGTTTTTCAAAGGCGGAGCTCTTGGTTTTCGCGGACGATATTATGCGGGCAGAGAGTCATGGATCAAAGCAGCTGATGATGGACATGTGGCATTCAAAATACTACAACAATGTCAGCAACTCGCACCCGGCAATCATGATATCATGCTTGGAACAGGTGTTTACAATTACTATGCATCAGCATTACCTGAGCAATATCCTGCATTGAAAGCAGTNATGATGTTTCTACCCAAAGGTGATAAAAATCTTGGCATCATGCAATTGCAGGCCGCAGGAAGAGGCGCCAGATATGCCGCGACCGAAGCAAAGGTATCATTACTCCAAGTCTGGTATCAATTTGAAAAAAATGCTTTGGAAGCATTACCCGTTGCCATGGATCTCTATACAAGATATCCCAAGAATCCCTATTTCCACAGATATGTCGGTCGCTGTCAAGTACAACTCGGCATGTGGAATGAAATGGAGCAAACTTGGAGAAATATCGTCAATAGATGCATCAGCAAATCTGTAGGTTATGATCAGCAAACTGCCCGCGAGGGACTGTATTATGTGGGGCTTGCACTCATGTACAGAAAGCAACTTGATTCTGCCCTCACTTATTTTTACAAATGCGATGAGGCCGGAAGATTCCTTGATGAAGATGTATCAGGATTCACCATCAAAGTCAATTTGAAGATTGGAAATATCTATGATATTCAAGGCAAAAGATCTCTTGCCATTGAACAGTATAAGAAAGTTCTGAATTGGGATGATAGACAAAATTCCCATGATGAGGCGAAGCGATATATAAAATCACCATTCACTTTTTGAATCGGAGTCAACCCGTGAGTGAACAATCAGCATTTGAGAAATGGACATTACTTGCACAAAAAGAATTGAAAGGGAAATCACCCGAAGATTTGACCAAGCATACAGCTGAGAATATTCCTATTCAACCTGTGTATTCGGAACAGCATCTGCCCAATGAATTCGATGCAAATGCAATGCCCGGCATATTTCCCTATGTGCGGGGTCCTTATGCCACGATGTATACGAATAGACCTTGGACAATCAGACAATATGCNGGATTCTCAACTGCTACNGAATCAAATGCNTTTTATAAAAGAAATCTTGCTGCCGGACAAAAAGGATTATCTGTTGCATTTGATCTTGCCACACATCGTGGATATGATTCGGATCATCCTCGCGTGGTTGGTGATGTTGGNAAAGCAGGCGTTGCGATNGATACGGTNGAAGACATGAAAACNCTTTTTGCCGGCATTCCGCTTGATGCAATGTCTGTCTCCATGACCATGAATGGCGCTGTGATTCCAGTTCTCGCAATGTTCATTGTTGCCGCTGAGGAACAAGGCGTAACAATGGACGCACTTTCAGGAACGATTCAAAATGATATTCTGAAAGAATTCATGGTGCGCAATACATTCATTTATCCTCCCGATCCATCGATGCGCATCGTTGCAGATATCATTGAATTCACCAGCAAGCATATGCCCAAATTCAATAGCATCAGCATCAGTGGCTATCACATGCATGAAGCCGGGGCAAGTGCCGTACAAGAAATTGGATATACNATTGCAGATGGTTTGGAATATGTGAAAAGCGCGCTTGATCGGGGTTTGCATATTGATGACTTTGCACCGCGCCTCTCCTTTTTCTGGGGCATTGGCATGAACTTCTTCATGGAAATTGCCAAGATGCGCGCAGCNAGAAAATTATGGGCTGAGGAGATTACAAAGTTCAATCCGCAGAAACAAAGTTCATTATTGCTCAGAACGCATTGTCAAACTTCCGGTTGGTCTCTCGCCGCTCAGGATCCATATAATAATGTGATTCGAACAACAATCGAGGCGATGAGCGCGATTCTAGGTGGTACACAATCTTTACATACAAATTCATTTGATGAAGCTCTTGGTCTCCCCACCGATTTCTCGGCACGCATTGCTCGCAATACACAATTGATATTGGCTGAAGAATCCCGGATAACTGATGTGGCCGATCCGCTTGGTGGATCCTATTATGTGGAATCACTAACGGATTCACTCTATCAAGAAGCCAAGAAAATCTTGTCTGAAATTGATCAATTGGGTGGCATGACAAAAGCCATACAGCAAGGAATTCCCAAGAGACGCATTGAGGAATCAGCGGCGAGAAGACAAGCCCTGATCGATCAGAAAAAAGAAATCATCGTCGGCGTGAATAAATATGCGCCCGAACAAGAAATGGATGTGGATGTATTGGACATTGACAATACAGCCGTTTTACATTCCCAAGTTCAATCTCTTGAGAAGATCAAAAGAGAAAGGAAATCTGAACTTGTAGAGGAATCACTGGCATCGATCCAAGAGATTGCTCAATCAGGCAAAGGGAATTTGCTTGGAGCTGCAATCATAGCCGCAAGACATCGTGCAACATTGGGCGAGATTTCCGAAGCGATGGCAAAAGTATTTGGTCGTTATGAACCAACAGTGTCATTGATCAGCGGTGTCTATGCTTCATATAATCAAGACAATTCAGGATTTGCCATGGTGCAGGACGAAATAATCGCTTTTGAACAAAAGCATGGAAGAAGACCACGCATCATGGTGGCAAAACTTGGTCAGGATGGTCATGACAGAGGAGCACATGTTATAGCAACAGGTTTTGCGGATGCCGGTTTTGATGTTGATCTCGGACCACTCTTTCAAACACCTGAAGAGGCCGCTAGACAAGCCATTGAAAGTGATGTACATGTGATTGGCGTGTCAAGTCAGGCAGCAGGACATAAAACGCTCATTCCCCTATTGATTGAATCACTCAAACAACAAGGCGCTGGTGATATCATCGTGATTGCAGGTGGCGTGATTCCACCAAAAGATTATGATGAATTATATGCTGCAGGCGTGAAGGCGATATTCGGTCCCGGAACAAATGTAACAGAAGCCGCGATGAAAGTGGTGCAACTGATCGAATAATACACCAAAAAAAGTGGCCTCCCGAAGGAGGCCATTAACATTTACGCTGAGATTTTTACGAGCAGATCGACCACTCTGTTTGAATAACCCCATTCATTGTCATACCAACCAACCACTTTCACAAGATTACCCATAGCCATTGTGGAATCGGAATCGAATATGCAGGAATGCGGATTTCCGATGATGTCAACCGATACGAGTGGATCTTCGGAATATTCCAAAATACCTTTCAAATAGGAATCAGCGGCGGATTTCATCGCAGCATTGATTTCCTCTTTGGTCACTTCTCTACTCAAGATAGCCGTAAAATCTGTTACCGATCCATCAGGTGTCGGTACGCGGAATGAGAATCCATCCAATTTTCCTTTGAGTTCGGGAAGAACTTCGCCAACTGCTTTAGCAGCACCGGTTGTAGTTGGGATGATGCTCACCGCCGCGGAGCGCGCTCTGCGAAGATCTTTATGCGGTAGGTCCAAAATGCGTTGATCATTCGTATATGCATGAACAGTAGTCATATATCCCTTCTCGAGGCCGAATGCATCATTGAGTACTTTCACCATGGGCGCAAGACAATTTGTTGTGCAGGATGCATTGGAAAGAACGGTTTCGGTACCTGTCAATGTATGATCATTCACACCGAGTACAACCGTTCTGTCAAGAGCATCTTTTGCGGGTGATGTCAAAATCACCTTTTTGGCATGCTTCAAATGTTTTGATAATTGTTCTTTGGAGCTGAAGACGCCTGTTGATTCAATCACACAATCCAAATCTGACCAAGGAATTGATTCGATGGACTTTTCCGCGCTAATCACGATTNTACGCCCATTTACGGTGATTGATGAATCATTGGCTGTTACTTCACCGGAGAATCTTCCGTGAACAGAATCAAATTTGAGTAGATGAGCCAATGTTTTGGCATCTGTGAGGTCATTGATACCAACAATCTCAATAAGATCGGGTCTGGCGGCGGCCACTCTGAACACTAAACGCCCGATGCGTCCAAAACCATTGATTGCGATGCGAATTGCCATGGATTGAAAAACCAAAAAATGAACAAAATGGAAAGCATGCTAATTTACGAATTCGCAATGCCTTGGAAAACTACTGGGAAAAATATTCGGATTCTGTAAGAATCGAGTGATTTTCCTGTAATTTTGCCTTTGAACACGCGATAATACACTTTAATTCCCGAAACAATGGCCATACATCCACTCCTTGCAAATGCTGTTGATTTTGAGCTCAGATTTTGTCTTGAAGTCCTGAAATTGGAATCTTTCCATCTTGGGTATTCTGAAACGGAACTTGATATCATCGACTCTCTTCCCGCTTTGCGTTCTGCTCAAGCAACGTATACGCAAAGCATCGTGGATTGGATGCCTGTCGAAGCCAAAACAATATTGGATGTTGGTTGTGGTATCGGAGATGTGGATTTGGCGCTTGAAAAAGCAGGTTTCATCGTGCATGGTTTATCACCTGAAAAGCAGCATCAACCCTATTTCAGGAATTCGCATCCGGAGAGNAAGTTCATTCATTCAGGAATAGAAACNTATATNCCAACAATGAGATATGATGTATTGCTCATGAGCGAATCGAATAATTATTTCACNTTGCAAGATGGAATGTCTGCCATNGAGCGATGTGTCAAGCCAGGTGGACATGCCATCATTTCAGGTTTTTTTAGAACGAGTGATCATACCTTGATCAATACGAATATGGTTTATCGCACTGATTTCGAGAAAGAATGCACTCGCCGTGGATTTCGGATCNTCAGAACCGAGAACATGAGTCAGAGAATCATACCGACTTTGCGATTTACAGAATCCTTATTCCGCAATTATATGCTCCCTACATTACGGATTGTGCAGGATTTGATGCTCGGTTTTTCCCCGACATTACGATTCCTGTTGGGAACGGTTTTCAAACGCATGGGTAATTTCTTGGAAATACTCGAGAAATGGTATGATGCCAATTTGAGTGAGGGATTCTTTCGTGAGAATATGACATATCACACGTATTTGATCCAAGTACCGGGGAAAGAGTGAGACTTGTATTTGTGATATTCTCATTCATGTTTTGGATTGGTCATGTACTCATGGCGCAAGATTCCATTCATACAGACAATGTTATCGCAGAAACAAGCATTGCTGCAATCAATGCAAATGAAACTCCCGCACCATCCCCTTTCATTGCGCCAACTGAATTCACCTATGCAGGACAAGAGCGCATAACTTTGATGGGCTCTCCGCCATTTCGTGAGACTACAATCAAGACCACACCATTTGCTGTATTGACTGGAACATATGTTGCGGCGATCACTGCTTTGCATATTTATCAAGTAAATACCATTTGGGATTCCACGACCACATTTCGCGTCATCGAAGACGGTGATTATGGATTATATGTCGATAAATTGGGTCATGTCTGGGGTGGATACATGAATGCCTATATTCTCTCTGAATTCTTGATGGGATCCGGATTTAGTCATGATGCTGCCACACATTGGGGAGCGGCCATGTCATTTGCTTATCAGTCTTATGTAGAGATACTCGATGGATTCGGAACCGGCTGGGGATTTTCTCCATCGGACATGTATTCGAATGCGCTTGGAATCAGTTATTTCCTCGGACAGCATTATGTTCCTTTTCTGCAGAATTTCACGCCTAAAGCAAATTATATTCCACCTGCATGGTATGGTGGCAAAGCGCGCGATCAATCATCTTCATTCATAGATGATTATAGTGGATATACATTCATGTTGAGTGCAAATGTGAATAATNTACTGCCGAAAGAGCTTGATCCATATTGGCCTGATTGGCTGAATATCGGTGTTGGATATACCGCAAGAAATCTCACATATAAAAATGGTGACAGGAAATATCTCATTGGTTTAGATATCAATCCGGCTATGGTTTTGCCTGATGGTGGTACTGAGTGGAATTGGTTCAAGCAATCTTTGAATTATATTCTACTTCCCTTGCCTATGTTGGAGCTCAGTCCTGATGGTCCGCCTGTCTTTCGACTGATGTATCCATTCCATTTTTCCATTGGTTCCATCAATTTTTAAGGAGTTTGCAATAAACAATGGAATGTCTCGTTTAACCACTCCGCTNTGTTATTGGGGATGAAATGGTCTCGACGGGGTGAATGCAGTACGAAGAAGCATGCCGAGCTACGCTGGTGGAGCTCGTTAATACAACTGGCGAAATCATATGTGGCAACACTATGAACTACCGTTTAGCTGCCTAATTNTATTAATTAGAGCCTAAACCATCTGACCATCGTTCGCTCCTTGGCGATGAATCGGGTGTCACTTTAGAGGAGCTGCTTTTTGGACATTGGGTTTGTACCAAAATTAAGATTACTACTCATCGTGCAATAGGCCTGTCATCCGGCGTACGATTGCATTAAATTCATTGAATGACTGAGCATGGAGAGGCTTCGACTTCAGCACTTCGGACGCGGGTTCGACTCCCGCCATCTCCACAACCCTATGGTTGTTAGGACAAATTTCACCGATAATTACATCTCGTAGTTATCGGTTTTTTTGTGGGTAATAGAGTTTGTAGGATTGAATCAATACATTGAAAGATAACAGAGTTACAGTGTCACAGTAGTGTGATGATTGATTGGTGTTACAGTCTCATCATCACAGTTTTTCTTCTCATTGTAGTCTCAATTATCCATTGTATTGATGTTTACGGTATTTCTACTTGATATTCTCTTAGGTTTTGTTCTCATACAGTATGTATAATTCTTTTACTAACTGTATAGTATATCAGTAGTTATAGTAGTATTACCGAACTCATTTTACCATCAAATTTCCTTCCGATTATATTCATATTTCCGTTTCAGGGTGGTCAGAGAGAAGGATGAGAAAAGTGGTAAAAAGTGATACCTTTTTCTCATTTCTCAAAAAAGGTAGAAGATTCCCCTACAAACAAGGACTGGTATGGGTTCTTGGGTTTCTGAAAAACCACTTATAGATGTGTTTTTGACCTCTTTTTGACCATTATTTAATAAACTAAAACCCTTTTTGGAGGTAATATGACAACGAAATTGAACATTTCGTTCATTTTGATTTATAGTAAACCAAAGTTGGACGAGACTATTCCGATTTATATGAGGATTACTTATTCGGACAAATCAGTTCAATATGCACACCGAGCGAAGTCGAGTGCACACCGAGCGAAGTCGAGGTGGGGAGTTGTATATAGTGGACTCTCGTCTCGGCTTCGCTCGACGAGGAGTTTTTGACTAGAACCGAGGGGATAAAGGTTTAATCAACCACACAATGTCTTCATCATCTCCATTAATTGACCATAGAGGATTTTTGCTTCTTGATGCAACTCTGCATTGTCCTTAATTGAAACCAGCATGGGTAGCATGTCTATGGTGGCGATATGTGTTATGCCGGCATCTTCATAGATGGAAATTCTGCATGGCATCATGACAGAAAAAAGTGGGAAATGAGTGAGCATATTTGAGGCGAGTGAAGCTCTACAAATTTCAAAGACCCATACTTTTCTTTCTATTGGAAAACCTTTTCCTTCAAGAATAGTTTGAAAATCATAATGATGCAGAATTGAGAAACCGGACTTGGGTACCAATTCTTGGATTTCCGAAATGATGGTATCATTTGATTTTTTGGTAGTAATGGAATGTAGCATGATGTTTCCAAATTACAATAAGAGTAAATAGACAGCCGCCGCGGCCCCGCTCATTCTTCCGCCATTTGTTGTTGAGATGATTGTCCCTGAAGGCGAATTCCCTTTTCGTACTTTTGTGCCATCGATGAAAGCAATGATTCGACCGCTCGTGGAATTTCCTTCTCTCACAAAATTGCCGACAACAGTTGCGATGATTGTTCCCGATGGAGAATTACCTTTTCTGATGCGTTCGCCATCAATGGTAAGCACAATCTCACCCGATGGTGAATTCCCTCTTCTGATTCTGTTTTTATCCATCGTTAGAATGATTTGTCCGGATGGAGATTGACCAATGCGCATGGTTTGTGCTTCGAGAGATTCGTTCATTATGAAAAGTGCGATTGCGCAAATGATGAAATACTTCATTCTTTCCTCCAATGTTTATTGAATATCACATTCATGATGTCTTTTTCGATTGATTCAAAGCCAATACTTCCCTTTGATTGCTTCCTTTTTCCATTAATGAATATCACTATTCCTTTCCGGGCGGATGGACTCATATACATCATAGTAAATGCTCCATTTGCGCGACCTATATGACCAATCCATGGAAAGTCTTCCGCGAATGATTCTTGTTTTTCACTGATGATATGACATGCCAAGCCCCATTCCTTGAACAAATTATCAAATTGATGAGAATTATTGTCGGACTTCGCCTTCCAACTTGATTTGAACATCATTGTTTTGATAGTCGACATTTTGGAATCTGATAGAAAAGAACGAAAAAATCTTGCCAAACCCATACTACTAACTCTCAATCCTGCTTGAGGCGAAAATCGCAAAACATTTCTTCCGGGTACATAGTCTTTGATTGATGTAAAGATTGAATCATAGGGCACAGTATATGCATCTGCTTCAGGAATCCAGGTATTGCCTTTCAGAAGATATTGCGGACTCAATGTGCCCTGCTCCGGAATTTCCTGCACGATAAAACCACCCGGAATCGCATAGCGATCAAGCAATCTTTTTTTTATCACCACATGAAATGGCTGTTGTTCAATTCTTTCAATGATATGCGCGATGATCACAAAATTGAGATTCGTATAATGAAAATATGAACCGGGAATCACTTTCGATATCTTCCCTTTTTCGGTCTTAATGGTTCTTGGCAAAAAATGACTATTACCATTAATGAATAATTCACTAAAGTCAGGAATTGAGTGATTGGGATTTAGCGAATCTCTGAAGATAGTTCTCTTAGCCATTGTCAAAATACTTCGCGAATCTTGCAAAGTTGATGTATGATTTAAAAGCATGCGTAGCGTGATTGGAATATTCGGATAGGATGGATTTACAAGTGTAAAATTCAAATAGGTATTCACATCTTGATCAAGATCAATCTTCCTTTCTTCAATCAATTGCAAAAGCGCCATTCCCGTAAACATTTTCGAAATGCTCGCGATGCGAAGAAATGTTGAATCGGTAAATGGAATGCTATCCGGAAAAGCATCACCATAGGAAAATGAATGGTAGCCATTTTTATCAAATGTGACAACTGATCCACCAAGCACTCCATGGTGAGAGAAGATATTGTTGAGTGATGATGAGATTGATGCTGGGTATGTCTCTCCAACTTGAGACATCAAAGACTCTCGGCTTGAAAGAAGAAGCATTAGTATAATTATGGATATTCGCATAGTCCCCCAAAATAAAAAAAGCGAGCCGAAGAATTGACTCGCTTTTCAAAAAACAAAATGAATTAAATCACATATTATAATGTAAT
>JGI25922J50271_10000643_pt1 | contig 10147 bp, 19 predicted proteins | sample LauGreSu1BDMLBDD_2_FD_50271 | JGI IMG/M metagenome (IMG submission 50271) | reverse complement strand
GTTTACAAGCTCATCATCCAATACAACCCGAACTTCCAGCTCTTCACGGGGCCGGTGAAGGACTTTGGGCGGGCATTGGTGAACCAACCTGGAGGCATCAAAGGCCGCTTCGCGCTTATTAAGGACATGACGAAAGATGTGCTGGCCCTTGCCCTAAGCCGCGACGGCCGGCGCGTGCTGCTAGAATTTAGCGGAACATCCCTCGCCGGTATCGTCGGGGCTGCGGGGGGAGCCGCCTTGGGAAGCGCCGGAGGCGGTGCTGGTATGGCCCTCGGTGGAGTCGTGGGCGGAAATGCGGCAACGTATGCGGGCTTTTTTGCCGGACGCATGATGGCCGCCGCCATAGAGACATTACCATGGCTGCCAGATAATCCAACCGCATCCCTCGATTGGGCGCGTGGCGATCTAGGGCGCAACGCCCTCATGCGCGAGATGATCGAGAACTTCGCTATCAGCGGACCTTGGGCCTACCTCGGGCGAGGCACGGCCACAAATCATCCCGACAAAGCCATCGACGCCATCATGGGGAAATTCAATGTGGGCGGCGAAACGAGAACCCTGCCGTGGATATACAGGCAGATTGCAAACTACCTCAACGATGTCGAATTTGCCGGTCAGACACTTCAAAACATCCCGAAGACATCCAGCTACAGCGTCAATACCCGCACGCTGGGAATGCCAAGGTCCAAGGCAGCCTATTGGGTGCGTAACCATATCGGCCTGCCGAACACAGCGAAGAAGGGCAAGCACATCGGCAACTTCCAAGCTCTCGCTCCCTTCGCGAACATCTTTGTCCGCTCCTTTGAAAGCATGGCAAAGCTCCTCGGGGGGAAGGAAGCGGCAACTATGTCTCGCAAGGAATACCTCCTCGCCTACTTCCTGCTNGGCGGTGCGGCATTGCAAATCATGCAACGCATGGCCAAGGAAGGNGTGCTNGGTGAAGACCTCGAGAAAGCCTACGCCGGAGTCAGCGAATACGATATNACCAACAAAATCGTAGTTCCTCTAGGCACCGTCGATTCGCCCACCGGCTCCAAGTCCGCGATCCTCACGTTACCGCTCGACGAGAACCACCGGTCGGTGGGTTCCGTCCTGTCCAAAACCACAAAAGTCATGTGTCGCATGGCGCAAGGCCGCCCGCTGAATATCGGAGGCCTCGACATCCTCACCGGCATGACGGCAACATTGCCAGGGCAAAACCCTGTCATTCAGATTGCCGACAAGTGGGGGCAATTCTTAAGCGGCAAGGCGCCCGTAGATTACCGCAACCAGCAAATCCTATCCGATGACGAGAAGAAAGTCGGTGGCGTCGCTGCGGTGATACCAATGGTTGGGTGGACCATTAATACATCCGGCGTGTCCAACTTCTTTAGATTCGACCCTCGAGCATCCACATTCACCATGGCCTTCATCGGCTCCGTGCCGGCATTCAACCGATTCCTAAAAATCACCGACTCTGGCATAAGAGAAAATCAACGCCAAGCGGAAGACGATGCAGGCTTAGTCAAAGCCCGATACCGCCTCAGCATGCCGTCCCAAGTCACTGCCCTCCGGCAAGAATACTATTGGCTCCGCACGCGAGGCGAAGCTAGGACCACAAGGGAAAGCGACCGTTACCGAGATCTCCAGGTATTTGAAAATCTCTTCCAACAAAAGCTCGAGGCGGCCGATACAGAATCCACCCTCGGCAACAGCCTTAGCGCCCAAATGGCCATCCGCGACATCATCCAAGAAGCGGCATTCTACCGCCAACGCTAGAGCGGCTTCGGGCGCTTGATGAGATTGTGGTAATGGTTAAAGGTCGTCTGAATATCTCGGTGCCGCAGCAACCGGCTGGCAACCTCGATCCCGTCACGTCCCGCGATCTGCGCCCCGTATTCTTTGCGAAGATTGTAAGCGCCCTTCTGCCCGTCAGGAATGAACTGGCGCACAAACTCATTGATCCCGTAGTGCGCGAGGTCGTAAGCCTCCGTCTTGCTAGACCTGGGGATGACAAACTCTCCATCGCCGCCAAGCGCGGCCTTGATGAGCTTAAGCATCCGCGACCGCATCGGCACGCGCCCGCTCCGGCCCTTCGGCTTCCAATCCTCGCGCTTAATAAGCACAAGGTCGGCGGTCCCGTCAGTCTGCCAATCCACCCAAGACCACTTCAAATGCTCCACCTCCTCATTACGCAGCCCCGCCTTGCGCATGATCCAGTAAATCGCCCACACCCTCGCGTTCTGCTTGCGCAGCCGGTGGCCCGCCGCTTTATCCATCCGTGCCAAAGTCAATCGGTCGATAGGCTGATACCCCTCCGTGCTCGTCGATCCGCCCGACACTGCCCAAAAATCTGTGAGATCCGGCAGCTTGAGTTTTTCAAATAGGTAAAATCTTTTCCGCGCGACAACGCTCTTAATCGTTTGAACGTCCGTATGGATGCCCGACTCGGAGCGCAATTCATCACCGACTCCCTTTTTCTTCTTTGATTGTTGCTTTTTCTGTAGCTCGATCCATGCCCGCAGCGCGGCGGCCGTCAATACTAAGTGCGTGCTTTGTTCCTCCCAATCCTCCCGCTTCGTCACCTCCCGCACATAAGCAGCAAAGCGGCTCAGGCCTTTCGTCCTCGAAGCCTCGGGACCGTGAACGCGATAAATATCCGCCACCTCGCCACACTTCGCAAAGCCTGGGCGCTTCACAANATCGGCCAGCTTGTGCTTGTTCCCTGACAGCTTGGCGGCGTGAATCGCTTTTGCTTTTGCNAGCGCCGCTGATTCTCCTGCCTTATTATTAAAGTGGATTCCCGTGCTGTAGCTNTTTCTTTTTCCGTCCTCTTGGACTCGATAATAAAAAGTATTTTTNGCCGCAACCCAAGTCACCGAAATCTCGCCGTGTTTTCTCATGGTGGTTTTTTGAATGTGTAAATTTACCGACTCAGAAGGTTTGAGGGGCGCCACTTTGGGCACCACTTCGCTGAATAAATATGGAATAAAATGCAAGCATTGCAAGCGGCTTAAAATTTATGAAAGCCCGACTATCTGAGTGTTTNCCTAGGTAAAAGGGCGCAAAGGTGCCACTTTGCAGAATAGGAGGGGAGTGCAGCCATGNGGAGTCGAACCNCAAACCTTCTGATCCGTAGTTGGTAAACATTTGTTGAATGATAATGTTTTATGGATAAAGGCGCCACTTTGGTTGCCACTTGGTCACATTTTATTTTCGGATTTGACGCCATTCTTCGGGGTCGGGGCGTTCGGGGCGTCCGGTGGCTGTGTTGAGCTGGTGCCGGATCCATGCGGCGAGCTTGCCTGGCTTGGAGGCGCGCACCCATGCGTTTTTTTCCTCCGGATAGCATTCAAATAAAATCTTGGCGGTCATATTTTCCGCTTCGGGATCGGGATTGCGGGCGGCGTGGCGGTTGCCGGTGTTGCCGTGTGGTGTGGCGTCGTCTGTCATTTTTTAGGCGGGGCTTGTTATTTGGTTTGAATTTTCGGGCCTATCATCCACGCCGAATTTTTGCGCGGGGGTAATTACGGGCTCCCCGTCCACTAGGGCGGGCAGGATGGCGGCATCGTCGGCGGCCAGCTCGGCCTCGGTGGTGTGGCCGTGCTGAATTTCGAGACGGGAAAGCGCCGCCTGGAATTGCAAGGCGGCGCTGTTGGATTGGTTGATGGTCATTCTCTTGGTTAGGATTGAGTTTTTTCTTTGGTGGTGTCGATGGTGTAATTTTTCAGCCAATTTGCCAGGGAGTTTTCACTTGTGAATGTTTCTCGGGTTTTGGATCCGTCGCACCAACAAATTTCAATGGTGATTTTTTCGCCTTCGGTTTGGATTTTTGTAAGTTTCATTTTCTTTCAATGGTCCCAAGTTTCTCCTGTTGCGGCTTCGATGGCGTCGGCCACTTGATCCCATAGCGTCGCGCCTTCTTCTCCGGCTGCGTCGGTGGCGTCGTAGCTGTCGCCCATTGCCTCGAGGGCGGCGCGGAGGGCTGCGAGCATCTGCGGCGCGGCGGCGATAAGGCGGGCGTTTGCTAGGTTTATTCTTCCAGGTTCACCGTATTGACCCGTTCCTGTCGGGAAACGGCAAACGATCCTTTCTAAATCATCCCAGGTGTTATCTTCCGCAGTTATGTAAAACGAATCTAAGAAAATCCCGTTTTCTTGACATGTTTTGATTTTCCATTCGGCAGTTGTGGCGTGTTGTGCTTTCATAGGTTGGCGGCGATTTCGTGCGCGGCGGCGCGGTTGGTGGTGAGGTCGGCGATGTTGGCTGGGGGATTTGCGGCGTTCACAAATTCCAGAATATTTTGCGGACATGTGACCCGTCCGGCTTCGATGAGCTGGGCGAGGGTTAATCCTGTCCAGTTCTTGAAATCTAGGGTTTTTTGTGCGGTGGTGCTCATATTAAATTAGTCCTGCTTCTTTGAAGGAGAAGAACGGGGTTTCTGTGTGGCTGGATCCCACGATGATGTGATCAATGAATGAGATTTGCAGCATGGAGGCGGCTTCTTTTAGGTTTTTGGTAACTCTCACATCAGCGGCGCTCGGGCTTGCGTCCCCGCTTGGGTGGTTGTGCATGATGGCGATGGCGTAGGCATTCATAGCTATTGCGGGCCGGAATACGTCCCGAGGGTGACACATGCATTCCGATATTGAGCCTATGCTTACTATGCTGTGAGCTACGGTGCGGAGTTTTGCATTGAGGATCAAAACAATCATTTGCTCTCTTTCCGAGCTAAACCACGGGGCCGATGTGATGGAGTTTTCCCAATACTCCAATGATTTTTCTGGTCTGTCGCAAATGAGTCCTGGGCATTCGCGGACAAATTGAATTTTAACTTCGTTTGATGTTTTCATGGTCGCGCCTTCTTAGATTGCTGGGGTTGTGTAGCCGTCGAGGATCCGGCGGGCGATGGTGAGCTGATTTGCGCTGTGCTCGGGGTGGTCTGCTGCGTTTCCCTGGGCTTCGTCGGTGAAGGCTTGCGCTAATGCAAGACCGTCCGCCTTGGGGAGTCTCCACATGGAGCCGCAGCCACCGCAGCGGCAGACGGGCCAAAGCTCGGCCCCAACGAGTTTTTGCGCGACGAGGTGAACGGCTCCGCCGTATCCGTTTTTGTGGATTTTATGCGGCAAGGCTTTTCCTTCTTCGGATTCTGGACATGGAAGGCTGACGAGGTAGCCGTTGCGGGCGCTAAACTGCACGCTGCGGTGCGCGATGTCTCCAGCCTGGAACGAGTCGGGAACTCGGGCGCTTTTCTCGTGGGAATCATAAGCGCCTGGCTCGATGCGGTCCTCTTCGGGGAATGGGAAGCGGAAGCGGAGGGCTTGGAGAACTTCGGAATCCTTCAGATCGACGTTGCCGCGCAGGGTTTGGACTTCGTGCCGTTGTTGGAAGCGGAGATAATACATATCTTCACAGGTTCCAATTTTGATTTCTTCGCCGTTATATTTTGCGTATTCGCCCATAATAAATCCCCCTTAGATTGTTGGGTTGAGGGTGGCGGCGATGAGGCCGAGGGTGAGGAAGGCGGCGAGGCCGCCAATGAATGCGGCGGGTCCGCTGGTGAGGGTGAAGGCCGCGCCGAGGGCGAGGGCTGAGACTGCTGCCAGGGCGAGGGCTCCGGCGATTGCGTTTTTTGCTGTTTTCATTTTGTTTCCCAGATTCGCTGGGCCGAGGTCTTATTTTTCCAGATTCGCTGGATCGGGGCGGGCCGTGTTGGCTCGCTTGTTTATGAATCTATATAGAAACAAAAAGGGCGCAAGAGTTATTTTTTATTTGATGAAAATAAATCTACAGAAAATGCTTGACAGGCGCGGAAGCCGATAGAATCTGGCGCTGCGCCCGTTACAGACTCAAGGGCATCTGAATTATATTTGATTTCAAGCTGTTTTTCTTGGCGCTAAAACTGGCCCAATCGGAGCGGATTGGGCTGGGACTTTTCCCTGGTCGGTTGTTTTTGCAAATGATTTTGCAAATGATTTTGTAAATGACTTTGTGAAACAGGCGGATTCCTCGGCGGCATTTGTAAGCGCCGCACGGGCCCAGCCTCCGCGAGTCAATCCAGATCTAGCGGCGAGGGCGTCGATTTGTTCCATTATCTTTTCATCAACCGATGTTGAAATGGACACGGAGCCGGACCCTACGCCGTGGCCTTTTTTTTGTGGTGGCATGGATTCAATGTCACTCTCAAAAAGTTTTTTTCAATTTTTTTGTTGTAATCTCACGAGAAAACCACGAGAAACGAAAACGTAGGTGAATACCCCACTTGAAAACATGAAAACTCTACAAACTCAAATCTCACGAGAAATCCACGAGAAAATCGACCAAATGGCAAGAAGCCAGATGGTCAGTCGGGCCGCAATCGTGCGGCAGTTACTTGTCAAGGCGATCAATAAAGCCAAGCAGGAGGGCCAAATATGAGCACTATTATATTTAGCCTGGCGGTGGGCTGCCTGAGCGGGGCGGTTTTTTATTTTTTCGCGAAAATGGGGGGATTGAAATGAGCCGTCTTTTTTTATGTCGGGCCACGGATCCGCTGCGGGGAGCGTTTGGGGACTATGTGAGGGCGGGCAGCCGCGAGGCCGCGCGGGCTGCGTTTTTTAAAATCTTCGGGCTTTGGCCTCATTCGGTGGAGGTCGAACGATGAGCGCCGATGAGTTTTTCCGGTCGTCGGGATATTTTTTCGAGTTTTTGCAACTTGTCGCCCCGTTGGTCGTCCTCCTGTGGGTGACTGATCGACTCATGGAGGGCGGGAAATGATCGAACAGCATTATTCACCCGCTCAGGTTTCCAAACTCTTGAGCTTGTCTAGGTCCGCTGTTCAGTCGCGACTTTATGACGGGACGTTCCCGCATGTGAGACTTGGTGACCGCATCCTGGTCCCTGAGTCCTCCCTTAAGCTCGTCCTCGAACAGGGGAGAGTTGGCGGATTAGTCGGACGTCGGCGAGGCCGGATCCCTTTTTCGGCGTCCCTTTAAATCCCTGCCGCCTTTTTTATTTTTTATGGATTCCCCTTTGATTCGATTTGATGCGCATGAAACTACGGCGCCTTTTTTATTTTCTGAGGCAGAAATAGGCGCTGAGAAGCTCGAAGCCACTGGGGAGTTCAGTGGCGAGAGGTTGCTTGCCCGAAGGCCGGAGGTTTATCGGGCAATTCTATCCATGAGCGCCGAGGGTTTGAGTGTGTCGGCCATGGCTCGGGCGTTCGGGGTCAGCCGGAATACCATTGCGGCCGTCCAGGATCGGGAAGGATTTTCTATAGAGCAGCATAAAAAGGAGCTGCTCCGGAATGTGAGGACAGCGGCGAGGCTTTCGGTCGAGAGGGTGGTTGAGTTGGTGCCATCCATCAACAGCGCTAAGGATGCGGCAATCGTCGCCGCTGTGATGGTGGACAAACTCCAGCTGCTCTCGGGTGAGGCGACGGCGAGGGTCGAAAGGGTCGAGGTTAGCCAGGATAAATTGTCGGAGATGCTAGCCGGCCTTCCTGAGCTCGAGGCCGAGATCGTGCCGGCAACCGGTTCAAGTGGGAGCGGGTCGGGACAAAATGGGCAGGCTGTGGCGGGTTGCTTGGGGCTGGTTCCGGCGGGATTGGGGCTCGAAGGCTCGGGGTCTGATACTGAATCAGATGTTTTGCCCCCTGCTAAAGAGGTGAGCGAGATCGCAGGCGCCACTTTGGGCGCCACTTCCGGAGCCGGTCCGGTCGAGGTCGGTGATTTGTCTGCCGAGACGGAGGGGGGGAGGGGGTCTGAATTTTCGAGCCCCCCCCCGTCAGCATGCACTGATTTGGGTGAACGGAAAATTTTTAGCAAAGGAGACCTTAACTCCTAAACGGAGGTCCATTTTATGCAAAATAAAAAAAACAAACCGGAGGTGGAGCAGGCGACGCCTCCGGTGCAGGAGGCGGTGAAGGTGAAGGTGTACCGCCATGTGCCGAACAAGAACTTGCTTCAAGTGCAAGTGCCTAATGGGGACGGGGGAACAATGAAGGTGGGACTGATGCGTGTGCGCGATAGCCACTACTACAGGGCGGGGGAGATGATTCCGGCGAGGTTGGGCGACCATGATGTGTGGGAGCCGCTGAAGACCCGTTTCCGCCCCAACATTGGGGGGCTGGTATGAGTGGCGTTACGGCGTTGTTGCTGGCGGGGCTGGTGATGCTGGCTCTCTGGACGACTTTTCACCTTGGGGTGGAGTGCGGCAGGGAGGAGAAGGAAATAGATGATGAGGATGATGATTTTACAAAAAAATGAAAACGCGATTGATTGTTATTGATACGGAGACGGGGGGATTGGATTCAAAAACAAACGCCCTGCTTTCTTTGAGTGCGCTTGATACGCTTGATGGGGAGGTTTTTACAGCGATGATAAAGCCTTCGCCTGAGTGGATCGTGGAGCCGGAGGCGATGCGGGTGAATGGGTTCACCTTGGATTTTCTGGAAAAACACGGTCGGCCTGAGCGGGGGGTGATGGAGGACTTTGCGTTGTGGCTGGGGGAGCGGCGGTATGCGTTGCTGGCTGGCTGTAATGTGGCGTTTGACATTGGGTTCCTACGGGCGGCGGGCGAGCGTGTGGGGCTGACATTGCCGCTGGGCTACCGCTCGGTGGATTTGCAGGCCGTGGCTTGGCTGGCTTGGGAGGTGGGCGGTCTGGAGCTGCCGCTGGGCAAGGATGGGCTGCCTAAGTTGAGCTTGTCGGTGATCTCGGAGGCGCTGGGGCTGGGCAGGACGAGTAAGACGCATAATTGCCTCGAGGACACGATGCTGACGTGGGCGTGCCTGAGCAAGATCGGCCGCTGCGTGGAGATGGCCCCTCGCGTGGAGGTGCAGCCATGAACTTGAAGGAGACGCGTTTTGCCCGTATCCGGCGAATCCACCATGACTCGCGTGGAGGTGCAGCCATGAACTCGAAAGAAACCGCTCTTTCTTACGACGATGCCCGCTGTGGCCATCGTGTGGTGATGAGCCCCAAGGAGACGAATAAGGCTCTCACGCGCTGGCTGGCTGGCCGTGAACCTCAAAAAAAGAAACTGACTGAGAAAAAAGAAAAAAATGAGCAACTGGATTAAAATGCGGAGCAATCTTTGGGATGATCCTCGGGTCATGAAACTTTGTGACCTTACCCATAAGCGGGAGGCCGAGGTGATTGGTGGGCTGTATTGGATGTGGTCGATGGCCGATGGGCAGAGCACGGATGGACACCTTGATGGGCTTTCGCTTGGAGCTATCGACAGGAAGACGGGGGTTAAGGGATTGGGAGCGGCTCTTGCAAAGGTTGGTTGGATTACGGAAGTTGAAGATGGAGTTGAGATTGCACGCTTCGATGAACATAATGGAGCGTCTGCAAAAAGACGGGCGGAGATGGCGAAGGCGTCATCAAAATATAGAGCCTCGTCATCAAAGCGTCATCACTCTGATATGACGGATGGATCACGGGAATATGACCTAGATAAGAATAGAATAGATAATACCCCTATAGTCCCCAATGGGGACATGGTGTTGGAGGGTGAGAGTGTTGATTTACCGGCACCGGAAGATCAGATCCTTTCGAGATTTCGTGAGCTTTTCCACATTCGACCGACTTCGACTTTGGATGCCTCCACGACCAAGGCTTACCAGAAAAATAAAAAAGCGGCGGCGGAGTTGAGCGATGAGGATTGGCGGGCGCTGGAGTGGGTGTATCGCCAGCAGGAGGGCGTGGCGGCGACTTACAGGCGTAAGGACTTGGCTACGTTGCTGAATAACCTCACTTCGGAGGTGCAGCGGGCCTACGATTGGGCGGGTCGCTCGGGGGTGAGCTTTGCCCTGGTGAGGGTGGCGGTGGAGTCGGAGCCGGAGGGGTGGGCGTCGATCATCACGGATGAAGACCCGAGCTATAATTGCATTTCGTGGGCGGCTTTGCCGGATTCGATGAAGCGTTATGTGCGGGAAAAAATCCGCCAACGGCATGAATCCTAACGATTACTTTTATCAACAACTTACCGAGCGCGATGCGATGGAGGAAGGATGCTTCCGCGATAGCTTCCGCTCGGAATGGGGGGTGGCATTCCCTCCGCAACTTAACAATGAATACGAACAATATATGACTACAAACAATGACTCCCTCGATACTTACGAGGAAAATAAAAACACGGGGCTGGCGCTGATCACTCGGCACAGGCCGGATGCGAAGTATGA
>JGI25922J50271_10000638_pt1 | contig 10182 bp, 7 predicted proteins | sample LauGreSu1BDMLBDD_2_FD_50271 | JGI IMG/M metagenome (IMG submission 50271) | reverse complement strand
GAATTCATAGTACTTGACTTCAACATTCTACCAACAGGCGCAACCTTCCCTAATGGTTAAACAACGCTAAACAACGAACCCCACTTAGAAATAAGTGGGGTTTTTTCTTTGTTAAATCTATTTATATTGTACGATGATTAAGCTAACTGACTTATTATTAGAAGCACAAATGCCTTCTAGTGAACAAGATATGGATTTTTATGCGAAAAAGTATAAGAAAACCATTGATTATTTAAGAAATAAGAATAAAGTACTATTATTGACTACCAGTAATAGATGGTCACAACACAAAGAAGATGTACCTAAAAGCAATCAACTAGCTACTAAAATTCAAGATTTATTAGGCAAAGAAAAGGTAACTCTTATAGACACTACCAAACTAAATATATTTCCATGTGAAGGTAATGTAAGTAGCAATAGAGAATTTGGTGGNAATCATTGTGGAACTGCAAAAGCATTATTAAAAGATAAAGAAAAGAATCCGAGTGGATATCATCGTTGTTGGGCTAGTATAAATGAAAAGAACGATGAATTATGGAAAATAAGTAAAGAATTATTTGAAAGTGATACCGTTTTATTTTTTGCTAGTATAAGATGGGGACAAGCAAATGGATATTATCAAAAATTAATTGAAAGATTAACTTGGATTGAAAATAGACATAGTAATTTGGGAGAGAAAAATATAGTAAAAGATATTGATGCTGGTTTCATTGCAACTGGACAAAATTGGAACGGTAAAGATGTAACTGAAACACAAAAAGAAGTACTTCAATTTTTTGGATTCAAAACACCAAATGAATTATTTTGGAATTGGCAATTTACTGATAATACATTGGATGAAACAACTCGTTCATATAATAAAGCGATAACTGTATTTGATAAAACATTTTTAAAACCATATGATAAAGCTGAATAACTTAGAACAATTTTTGGTATCTAATATATTGATAAACGAAGCTACTCGTATAGATCATGCCGAAGATTTAATTTTTTGGGAAGGATCAAAAGGAGCAATTCGTTCCATTAAAAGTTTTATTGAATTGGAAAAAGGAGGATATAAAAATGTCACATTGAAATGGGATGGTTCTCCTGCAGTTGTATTTGGTAGAAATGACGAAGGTAAATTCGTATTGACAGATAAAAGTGGATTTGTTGCCAAAGGTTATAATGGTAGACCAACTTCTCCGGACGAATTGGAACAAATGTTTTTGAATAGAGGTAAAAGTGTTAAAACTGACGAATATAGATTTTTCGTTCAAAATATGAAAAATGCATTTTCAATATTTGAATCCGCAGTTCCATCTACATTTAGAGGTTATTTCAAAGGAGATTTACTATATTTTAGTACACCATTAATTGAAAATGGAAGATATGTTTTTAAACCAAATATCGTAACATATGCAGTAGATGTTAATTCTGAATTGGGAAGAAGAATTGCACAAAGTAAAGCTGCCGTTGTTGTACATAGAGAAGTGGATAGTTTCGGAAATGAAACTGCGATTACAAATTATAATGTATTTCAAGGTAAACAATTGTTAGTAATACCACCAATATCTGTAAATAATCCACCAGATGTAAATGAAAATAGATTAAAAGATATTGTACTTTATATTAATAAACATGCTAGAAATATAGACGATTTTATTAATCCATCTAAATTGGCAAGTATGAAGATGACCAATTTTCCAGATATATTATATAAATATTTGAATAGTAAAGTTGATACTGGATTAGTAAATATTGGTGATGATTTTATACAATGGGTAGATCAAAGTAATCTTACAGGAGCGATGAAGAAAAAGATTACTGATTATGTTAGTAGTAATCGTGACGGATTTGAATCTTTATGGAAAGTAGTTGTAGAAATAATGTCAGTCAAAGAAGAAATTATTAATCAAATTGATAATCAAGATACTGAAATTAAATCATATATAGGCAATGAACCAGGAGGCGAAGGTTATGTATTCTCTCACCCAGAAGGTGATATTAAGTATGTTTCTCGTTCCAAATTCAGCGCAGCAAATAGAGCAGCACATAAACAACCTATTGATGAAGGTGGTTGGTTAAAACCAGAATTAACTTCCAAAACAGTTTTGTCTCCAGATACTATTGAAAAAGCAACTGAAAAATTTAAGGATTTTTTAGCTGATTTGAATATGTTTTTAAGTAATGTACCGTTGGCTCCAATAAAGGATTATCAAATATTAGGTTCTGCTGGGTATTATAAACAAGACCAACAAGACAAAAAAGAAATAACATATGGTGANATTGATGTAATGGTTGTTATACCTATTGAATCAAAAGATGATGGCACCGATACAAAAAAAGAATATATAAATAATGTAATTAAATTTATTGAAACAAGTGGTCAAAATTATATTGANATTGAAAGTGCAAAGAGATCTGACGGTAAACAAATTATAATTAAAATTGAAGAAGACACTTGGGTTCAATTNGATTTATTATATACTACAAAAATATATAAAGATTGGTTTGCTACTAGATTTACTCCAGAAAGAGGTATAAAAGGATTTACAATGGGAGGAATGTACTCTGCATTGGCAGAAGTTCTTAATATTAGAATTGGTGANACAGGTGTAAGAGCTAAATTTAAGGATGGTAAGATTGTATCTCCAATGTTAAGAAAAGATGTTGTGGATAAATTGATATCCAATAGTCCTCGTACATTTTTAAGAGATTTGGCTGACTTTTTGGCTGAATTGTTTAATAAAAAGATTACTATTATTGACCCAAATTTATCTGCACATAGTGGTGTAAATCCACAGTGATGTTAAATTAAAAGATTTGACTACAGGAGTTCTAGGATTTGCAAGAACTCTTGATAAGAATGGNATTCTTTCNGATTTAGGATTTGATTATGCATCATTTATTAAAGNTATAAAAGACAAATATGCCGAAAAAATGATTGAACAATATTCAAAGAAAGAAAAGAAAGCAACCACTCCAGAAACTCAAGCATCTATTGATAAAATCAAAAAACATGCTGATTTGGGAAATAAAATCGTCAATGATATATTGAAAGAATTTTTAATTACGGAAGGTGGTAATGCAGTAGCTGCAAATAGTGAATTGCCAAAACAGTATTTGGATTCCACGGTAAAAAATGGATTAAAAATATGGAATCTTGATTCATTGAAATATGAAATTATCGGAAACAAATCAAAACCAGTATTGGGTGACATTGATGTTGCAGTATCTACAGAACAATTGAATGAACTGCTTGGTATAAATTATGATTATGATAAAAAGTCATTTTATGAAAAATTAAAACAACATGTAGAATCAAATGTTCCATCAAATATTCCAACACCTGCTTTTAAAATAAATACAGGATTGGACCAATTGCATTTGAATGTGCCTATTATAGATGAAAATGGTAATAGTGTAAAATCTACTGAAATACCAAAGGAAGATGGTTATGTACAAATTGATTTGATGATTGGTGATTTAAATTTCATGATTAAGGCTTTATCCGGAGCACCAGAATCAAAATATAAAGCTGCGTTAAGAAATATTCTATTAATGAATATTATGTCACATAGTTATGAACCAACCGAAGATCCAAATAAGATGAAGAGATATCAATTTAATTGGAAAAAAGGTCTTCAAAGTGCGGATGTTATAACAAATGAAAAAGGTAAACAAGAAAAACAAAATATAAAAACTGTTTATACTGATATGGACGATGTTGCTGAATTTTTATTTGGCAAAAATGTAACATTTAATGATATTAACACTTTAGAAAAACTAATTAAATTAGTGAAAGGTAATACTTTTCGTTATAAAAACAAAAGAACTGAAATCTTAAATGATTTCAAAAAGGAATTGGATAGATTAAAAGTAAAGTTATGAAAAGAGCAACAGGAAAAAGCAATCTCGACATAGTTAAAGATTATGTTGAGGGAAACCGCCCATTTATTCAAGTTGGTTATGATCCTAACTTGAACAACAGTAAAAGAAAAGAAGGTGAAGAATGGGAAGATGGTCAAGGAAATAAATGGGTTTGGAAAAATGGAAGTAAAAGAAAAGTATCCAAACTCGGACAAATAAAAATTGATCAAAGATGTAGTATCTGTAATGCAGATATGAAATTTGGCAATTATTTAGATGATAGATTTTATCCTAAAACAGGCAAGTGTTATGATTGTACTATTTCATTTGATAGTAAATTAAAAGTATTAGGTGTTTATGCGGACTATGAAAGATATAAAATCTATAATAGTATGCTTTCAGAAATGAAAGATTTTAAGAAAAATATTACTGATAGTATTGAATATTTGGAAAAGAATCCAGAAGAAAAGTTACAATTTTTTAATGATGATGGTAGTCAAGAATTCTGGACGGATGATACTACACAAATACAAAAAGTATTGTCTGATTTAAAAGAAGATTTGAAAAATGTTGAGGAAAATATTGCAAAAGCAAACGAAGAGTTGGGTAAATTAAATTATAATTCCGAAATTGAAACTAAAGCCAAACAAATGGTTTTGGATAAATTAAATCAATGAGTACACCAAAGACACTTAAAGAAGTAATTAAGGAGGAATATAAGAAATGTCTTGTAGATCCAATTTACTTCATGAAAAAGTATGTTAAGATTCAACATCCTATTCGTGGAACTGTAAACTTTGATTTATATCCATTTCAAGAAGAAGCTTTAACAGACTTGGTTGAACATGATTTTAATATCATATTAAAGTCTAGACAAATGGGTATTAGTACATTAACCGCAGCATATAGTTTGTGGTTAATGGTATTTCATAAAGATAAAAATGTTCTTTGTATTAGTATTAATCAAGAAACATCTAAAGAAATTGTAACCCGTGTAAGATTTGCAAATGACAATCTTCCTTCTTGGTTGAAAGTAAAAGAACAAGAAGATAACAGATTAAGTTTAAGATTAACAAATGGTTCACAAATTAAAGCCGTATCATCCGCAGGTACATCAGGTCGTTCATCTGCATTGTCATTGTTAATTATTGACGAAGCTGCATTCATTGATAACATTGAAGAAATTTGGTTATCCGCTCAATATACATTAAGTACTGGTGGTAGAGCAATCATGTTAAGTACACCAAATGGTGTTGGTAATTTCTTTCATCAAACTTGGGTAAAGGCAGAAGCCAAAGAAAATAAATTTAATACAATTAGACTTCCATGGCATTTACATCCAGAAAGAGATCAAGCTTGGAGAGATAAACAAACCGAACTATCAGGTGTAAAAGGTGCAGCACAAGAATGTGATTGTGACTTTGCAACTACTGGTAATGGTATTGTTGATGTTGCCACAATTGATTTTTATAAACAAAGCAAGGTAAAAGATCCAATTGAAATGAGAGGATTGGATCATGGTTATTGGATTTGGGAATATCCAGATTATAGTAGAAACTATATAGTTAGTGCTGACGTTGCAAGAGGTGATGGTGCAGATTATAGTGCATTTCAAGTTATTGATGTAGAATCATTGACTCAAGTAGCAGAATATAAAGGACAGATTGGTACTAAAGATTATGGCAATATGTTGGTTAGTGTTGCGACTGATTATAACAATGCTTTATTGATTGTAGAAAATGCGAATGTTGGTTGGGCTGTTTTACAACAAATAATAGATAGACAATATCCAAATACCTTCTATAGTAGTGCAGACCTACAATATGTAGATGTAGAAAGACAATTGACTAATAAGATCAATAGAGATGAAAAGAAAATGATTCCTGGTTTTACTAATAGTCAGAAAACCAGACCATTGTTGATTTCAAAATTAGAAACTTATTTTAGAGAAAGATCTGTAGAAGTAAGATCTATTAGATTTTTGGATGAATTATCCGTGTTTATTTGGGATGGTAATAAAGTAGCTGCAATGAAAGGTTATAATGACGACTTAGTAATGGCAATGAGTATTGGATTGTGGGTAAGAGATACAGCATTGAAGTTAAGACAACAAAGTATGGATCTAAATAGATCAATGTTAGGTGGAATTACAAGAATAGGCGGAACTCAAAACATTTATAAAGCACAAACTATTAGTAGCCAAGAAGCATGGCAAATGACAACAGGAAAAATAACAGATAAAAAAGAAAACCTAACTTGGTTATTGTAACATATTTATATATATAAAACTATGGCAAACGAAGAATTTCAAATATTAAAACAAAGATCTTTATATTCAAAATTAAAGAGACTTTTTTCCACCGATGCGGTAATTCGTAATGTAGGTGGTAAGAAATTAAAGGTAGTAGATACAGATGAAGTAATGTATGCTACTGACCGTAATACACTTAGAGATCGTTTTAATAGAATTAGAACATCTTCATATAATCAATATAGCAGAGACTTTACATTAAGTTATCAAGCTGCTCGTATTGAATTATTTCGTGATTATGATACCATGGATATGGACCCAATCATTGCATCTGCACTAGACATTTATGCAGATGAATGTGTAACTAAGAATGAATTGGGTGAAATTCTTGTAATTCATTCAAGTAATGATAATATCAAACAAATTCTTTATAATTTGTTCTATGATATTCTTAATATTGAATTTAATATGTGGAGTTGGACTAGAAATCTTGTAAAATACGGCGATTTCTATTTGAAAATGTATATTAGTCCAGAATATGGTGTTTACATGGTAGAACCAATTAGTGCNTACAATGTTACCCGTGTAGAAAATAGTGATTTAACAAATAAGAACTATGTTAAATTCCAAATCAATTTGCCAGAGGGTGGAAGATTAGAAGAATTGGAAAATTATCAAGTTGCTCATTTTAGAATGTTGAGTGATAGTAATTTCATTCCATATGGTAAAAGTATTATTGAAGGTGGTAGAAGAGTTTGGAAACAATTATCTTTGATGGAAGATGCAATGTTAATTCACCGTGTAATGCGTGCTCCAGAAAAGAGAATATTTAAGGTTGATGTAGGTAATATTCCACCATCTGAAGTGGATCAATATATGCAAAAGTTGATGGACAAGATGAAAAAGGTTCCATACATTGATGAAAGAACAGGTGATTATAATCTTCGTTTTAATCTACAAAACATGGTAGAAGACTTTTATCTACCAGTTCGTGGTAGTGATAGTGGTACTAGTATTGAACCATTGAGTGGTATGGAATTTAATGGTATTGATGATATTGAATATCTTCGTAACAAAATGTTGGCTGCATTAAAGATACCAAAGGCATTTTTGGGTTATGAAGAAGATTTGAGTGGTAAGGCAACACTTGCAAGTGAAGATGTAAGATTTGCAAAGACAGTAAACAGAGTACAAAGAATTTTGATCAGTGAATTAAACAAAATTGCAATGGTACATTTGTATGCTCAAGGGTATAAAGATGCATCATTGGTTGATTTTACATTAGAATTAACTAATCCGTCAGTAATTTTTGAAAAAGAAAAGATTGCTATTTGGCAAGACAAAGTAAATCTTTCTAAAGATATGATGGAAACTAAGTTATTTAGTAAGAAGTGGATATATGAAAATGTATTTAAGATTTCTGAAGAAGATGTAGATATTCAAAAGAATGATTTGGTTGAAGATGCTAAACAATCTTACAGATTCAAACAAATTGAAGATGAAGGTATTGATCCTGCTAAACCATTCAATAAAATTAAACCAGAAGAAGGTGGTGAAGGCGGCACTGGTGGAGGTGAAACTGGTGCAGAAGCTGGTGGAGGTGAAGCTGGTGGAACTGAAACAGGTGGTGCAGAGGCCGGAACGGAAACAGGAGGTGAAACTGGTGGTGGTGAAGCTCCTGCATTAACAGAAAAATCTCTTAGGTCATATAAAAGACCATCACAAAAAGGATCTCACAAAAAGAGAAAAGATATTGCGTTTGGATATGATCCATTAGGAAGCAAAGAAAATGTATCGCAATCTCAAACTGATCCATTAAGACAAGGTTCCAAAACCAAATCTCCATTGAGTTTAGAGGGTTTAAATGACTTTTTAAAAACTACTTCTCAAATCAAAACAGAACTTTTAAACGAAACAAAAAGTCTATCAATGTTAGACGAAAAAAATATTATTGAATAATCCATGTAAATAGTATATTAAAAATGATTTTTACTATAAATTTACTATATTTATAAAATAACGAAGATTAAATTATATGCACAAAGCTAAGCATTCAAAGTTTAGAAACACAGGAATATTGTTTGAATTGCTCACTCGACAAGTGACATCAGATATTTTGTCTGGAAAAGACGAATCTTTTGCCAAGAATATTCTATTTAAATACTTTTCAGAAAATAAAGAATTAGGCAAAGAGTTACAATTGTATAACTTTTTAGTTAATGAAGTTGCAAAAGACGAAACACAAGCTGAAAAGTATATTGAAATTGTTTTAAAACAAAGAGACAAACTAAATCAAAAGTCATTAACATCTGAAAAATATAATTTAATCAAAGAAATCAAAGATGTTTATCCAATTAATGATTTATTTAAGTCTAGTATTAAGAATTATAAAGTCTTAGCTTCAATATATAAAATTTTTGAAAATCACGGTGATAAAAATTCTAAGTTTGATGTAAAAGAAATTGTTACATCCAGAACTTGTATTGTTGAAAATTTATGTGGCATTAAAAAAGTTAATAAAGAAACCGAAGATGAAATGATTAATGTTTATAAACAACAAAACGAAGAAGTTCGTCTTTTGAGTTATAAAATATTGGTCGAATCTCTAAATGAAAAGTATAAAGATTTGGATTCAAACCAAAAGAATTTATTAAAAGAATATATTAATAGTATAAGCAATACAAATTCATTGAAAACATTAATTGACAGTGAAGTAACTAATGTTAAGAAACAATTGGCTGAATTAACCAATAAAATTTCTGATGATGTCATTAAGATCAAAATTAATGAAACTGTAAAACAACTTGATAATGTTAAAAAATTTAATCTCGTTAAAGACAATCAAGTAATGGTTCTATTGTTATCATATGAATTGATAAAGGAAATCAAAAATCAAATTTAATATGAACGAAGCCAAAGAAATTATTAAGTCAGATGAATCTTTGAAACAAAAAATCAAAGAATTAATTAAACAAGTAATGGACGAAATTACTACTTCTGCTGCTGCAGGTAGTGGAGAAGGTTCTGCCGGTGTACCAAGAGTTCCTACTTGGGTTTCTAAAAATAAAAAGGGTAGACCAGATGTAGCTACTGCTCTTGGATATACTCTTGCAAAACCAGTAAATGAAGCCGCTGAACCAAGAAATGATCCACAACAAGGTGGTGAAAAAGGACAAGAAGATCCAAATGTATATGATGCAAAGTTTGATTTGACCGATTTTGAAACTAGAGTGTCACAATCTACTTTACAAAACAAAGGAACTTTTCAAAACAAAATAATGAGCAAAATTGGAAATAAACAAGTCCAATTAAGAGCATCAAAAGGATATGGTCAACCAGAAAAAGATTATGTAGTAAATGTTTCTGGAGTAAGCATTGACTTTTACTATGAAAAATATGTAATTGTAGTAAAAGGTAGAGAACAAGGTAAACAAAAGGAAAGTGAATACTTTGTTAAACCACCATATCAAATCAAGATTTTAGGTAATGCAGTTGTTACACCTTCCGCAAAGAAGAAACAACAACAATCTCCAGCAACACCAGTTGTTCCTGTTGTGCCAACAAACACTGCAACAAAAGGAGTATAACATATATGAATAAAAAACTATTAGTAGATTGTATAACATTTGATGTAGACAAATCCGTACTTAAAGAAGCAATTTCCAAAGGTGGACCATTGGTTGTACAAGGTGTTCTACAAAGAGCNGAAGCNAAAAACCAAAACGGTAGAGTTTANGGTAAAGAAATTTTAGAAAGAGAAGCTCAAAAGTATGATGAAAATTTCATCAGAGAAAGAAGAGCTCTTGGCGAATTAGATCATCCAGACAGTAGCGTTGTGAATTTAAAAAATGTTAGTCATAATGTAAAAAGAATGTATTGGAATGGTAATGATTTGATGGGCGAAGTAGAAATTTTAACTACACCAAGTGGTAATATTTTAAAAGAATTACTAAACTGTGGTATTAAGTTAGGTATTAGTTCCAGAGGAATGGGTAGTGTTAAAAAGAATGTACATGAAGGTACCGATGAAGTTCAAGATGATTTTGAATTGATTGCATTTGACTTTGTTAGCAATCCAT
>JGI25922J50271_10000629_pt1 | contig 10266 bp, 12 predicted proteins | sample LauGreSu1BDMLBDD_2_FD_50271 | JGI IMG/M metagenome (IMG submission 50271) | reverse complement strand
TTGCCCCCTTCAATCGTATCCATGAAATGACGCTCAACCGAATCTCCTTCTGCCAAGGCTACGTTATAGCCACCCTGTACCATGCGCGTACACCCGCATTTACCAAGAAGTCCTTTTACGGCAATGGTGATGTGTAGATCGGGATTGGCTTGATGTGCATGCAAGGCTGCAAAGAGCCCTGCACCGCCAGAGCCTAAGACCAAGATATCGGTTTGCAATGTTTGAATGCTTGTCATGGTTACACAATCCCTAAACTTTTTAGTACCGATGCTTTATTGATCGCCACATCGGCTTTCACGTCTTGATAAATACTGCCACCGTGGCTATCCATTGCTACCAAGAGTGGGCCAAACTGATTAATCTTGAACTTCCAGAGTGACTCTGGATTGAGATCATCGAGATCCACATCTTCAATCTGATCAATCCAGGTGGTCTCTAAAGCGGCTGTGCCACCAATGATTGCTAAGTAGACCCCACCATGTTTTGCAAATGCTGCTGCCGATGACTCGCGTAAGCCACCCTTACCCACAATCATGCGTACGCCATATTCGTTCATGAGAGGTTCAGTAAATCGTTCCATGCGATCCGAGGTGGTGGTACCAATACAAATAGGCTGATACCCTGCGGGGAACTCTGCACTGACAGGCACTTTACGCACGTTGGGCGCCGTATGAATCACGGCATGACCGCGAAGATCAAACTTCGTTTTACGACCCCGATCAAACAAATGGATCTGGGTGGCATCCCGAATCCCAAAAAGTGTTTGTTGCAAGGTTACGGTGTCATTGATCTTGAGCTTCCGAATATCGGCTTCGCTAACAGGGGTGGGTAAGCTGTAATGGGCCATGATCGTCCTAAAATCCGTATGCCACACCCTGTGGTGTGATGCTAACCCGCGCACGTCGCGCTGAATGACACTGCATGTTTACAGCAACGGGGTTCATGGTGATATGTGTAGCAGCGAGTTCTACATGGACTGCAAAAGCAGTACCATCACCACCAAGCCCTTGAGGACCAATCCCCAATTGATTAACGGCAGTGCTCAGTTCCACTTCCAATTTGGCACCCTCTTCATCACTGCAGTGTGTTCCCAGCGCTCGGGTGGCGGCACGTTTGGCTAAGGCGACGCATTGATCCGAGGTGCCCCCCACGCCAACTCCCACGATTGTCGGTGGGCAGGTTTTACCGCCGGCGTTCACAACACTTTCGATCACAAAGGCCTTGACCCCTAAGATTCCTTCGGCTGGGATGGCCATCTTTAGGAAGGAGTTGTTCTCCGAGCCACTACCTTTTGGGATCATCTCAATCTCAATCGTATCGGCCTTGTCCATAAAATCAATATGGATTGCAGGCATCTCAATACCACTCGAGGTGTGATTGTTCTTACGTGTAATGGGATGTACTACGGAGGACCGAAGCGGGTATTCTGTGGTGGCGCGTTCACACCCTCTGCGAATGGCTTCCTTTAGGCGCACTCCATCTACTGTTACGCCTCTACCAATCCAAACGTTGTAGATTGGTAAACCTGTGTCTTGGCACAGTAAATTATCTTCACGCTCGGCTACCGCAATATTGGTCACCATGGTGCCTAGCACCACTTGGGCACGTGCGTCGGTTTCGGTGCTCTTCAGTCGATTAATCCCCTGTTTCACATCATCGGGAAGTAATTTAAGTGCGCGGATATACAACTCCTTACATGCGTCCTCAACGTGTTGCAGATTTAGTTCCATATCCGATCCTAATGAAGTAAGTCCTGGGATGATCTAGCGTGACAAGATTAAGAATAAGCCGCCACATACGAGCGATCCAAGAACTGCCATTTGGATCCATGCTTTCCGTAAGCCCTTCCAAACACCAAACTCAATTACGAGNAAGCGNGTNCCGCCGATTAAGTGCAATGCTAANAGAGTAACCAAAGCCCATTCCCCAAACTTGAAGATGGGNAAGTCGGTCAGTTTGAGGTAACTTGCCAGCTCAGCTTCGCCCTTTAAAGAACGCGAGAGTAAGAAAAAATGCAGGGGCAGAAAGCAGGCCAACAGTAGACCCGATACACGATGCAAATAGTATGCAAAGTAAGACCAGTGGGCCCTTCCCCGAAAATCAAGTTGGCGCGTAGATTTTTGGCTCATGGCTGTCCCCAGACCACACCAATTACCGCCATGGTTCCTAGTATGAGTATTAGGGCCGCCAGTAGGAGTGGTAAGGCACGATTCAGAAAAGCGTTTTGGATGTTCTCTCGCAAGATATTGGCAAGGCCAATGGGGGCATGCACAAAGCAGGCGAGCACGAAGATCTCGTAGAACAAAGCAAAGCCCCAATTTCCGCGCGTTCTTCCAAGGATCTCATTTGCTGTTAGTCCGTCTTGCACAGCAATGTAGATGATGATGAGATGGATCGCTACGCACAGAGCTAAGACCATTGCACTAATGCGTTGGTAGTACCAAAGTTTGGCTTGCAGTATTGCTGCACTCACAGCTTGCCCCATTTACTGCCCATCACGGCGGCACGTCCCACAATCTTTTTAAGACCCGCAATCCCAGCGGTGGGCTCAATTTGTTTCGGGCAACGCTCTGAACAAGTTCCTTGGGTATGGCACGAGTGACAACCTGCATCACCGGCAACCGCACGCAGGCGATCAAGCTGCTGACTATCACGCTCATCGTTCACTAAGGTCCAAGCACGATTTAAGGCTGCAGGTCCTAAATAAGACTCGCGGGCCGACACCACTTCACACGAGGCGTAGCAAACACCACAACCAATGCACTCGATTCCGGCATTGGCCAGTTGGCGCTCTTCCGAATCGGGTTTGACCTTGGCGAAGTCGTCATGGCGAGTTTGTTCTCCCTTGAAGTAGCCAACCGCTTTACTCATCTTGTCAAAGAACTCGCTCATATCGGTAGCTAGATCTTTGATGATTGGTAAGTTATCCAATGGTGCAATCTCGAGGGTGTCGCTATCCGCAATCTTGGCCACGTGCGTGCGGCAGGTCCAACGGGCTTTGCCGTTTACAGTCATAGCGCAGGACCCACACATCCCCACTCGGCAAGCAAAGCGATAGCTCAGTGTTGGGTCGAGTTTGCGCTGGATATAGGTCACAACATCCAACACCGTTTGGTTAGCTGCGCGGGGCACTTCGTAATCTACGAAGCCACCATCTTGGGTGCCGCGCCAGACTTTTACTTTTAGGATCGATTGACTCATGGGCTCATTATAGGGATAGATAGTAAAATTTATATCGAATAGTATTTTAATTGAGATAAACAATTACTTTATAATTGATCTATGTCGAGTATCCGCGTTCTCAAGAACTTTATTGCTGTCACCCGCCACCCTAGCGTCGCTGCCGCTGCGCGTGAGATCGGCCTAACCCCCGCTGCTGCGGGTCAACAACTGGCCCAGCTTGAGGGTGATATTGGGGTTGCGCTCTTTGATCGCAATAAGCGCTCCTTGGTTCTTAATAATCAAGGCCGGGCTTTGATCGAGCCGATTCAGGAGATCATCTCGCGCTATGAGTCTTTAGGCGCAGAGTTTAAGTCGGGCCTAAGCGGCTCGCTCACCCTAGGGGCGCTGGTCTCAAGTTTGATGGGGCAATTTGGGAAGACCCTTGAGCAACTGAAGCAGCAATACCCAGAGCTAGAGATCAAAATTAGCACAGGACTATCTAGTGATTTTTTAGAACAGGTAATCGCTGGGGTCTTAGATGCTGCGATTGTGACCGAGTCACCCTACGCTCTTCCCAAAAGCGTGCAATGGACAGCTCTCTATGAAGAACAAATGATCCTGATTTATCCCAAGGATAAAGATCGTACCGATTTACCCTTCATCCGCTTTGAACCCAAAACCTGGACCGGTGAACTCGTTGATCAAGTGATTCGGTCCAATCACTTGCAGATTGAGAGCAGTATGGTGGTTAACTCGGTTGAGGCCATCATTGAGTTGGTGCGACAGGGTCTTGGCTATGCAATTGTGCCGATGCTTGCCAATGTGCAGTGGGACAAAGATAAACGCATTGTAATCAGCATACCTGGTCGCAAAGCGGTTTACCGACGTGTAGGTTTGTTAGAACGCAAGAATCATGGGCGTAAGAACATTACCCAAGCGATTGAGGATCACTTTCGGAAGGTCAAGAAAGCTTTGCGTTCTGGGGTGAAGCGTTAAGCGTGGGCCGCAAACGCAACCACTTGATCAAGATACTGCGGGTACTCGGTGATACCGTGATCACTACCCTCGATGATGAGATGCTTTGCTCCAGGGTAATGTTCTACCATCTCATGCCAGTCGAGTAGCTCATCGCCCTTCGCTGCTAATAAGAAGTAGCGCTCTGCATTGGTAATCTCTTCAACCTGTTGCTCTTTGAGTTGCTCGACATACTCTGCTCGCCAATCAAAGGGCTCGTCACTATCGTACGCAGTTAGCTGTCCCACATAAGGGGCTAACTCACGCGCTGCGCGCACAGCGGGGTTCAGCATGATGGCTTTAGCGTGGGGATATTGCTCTGCAAGGTAGGTGGCATAGAAGCCGCCCAAGGATGAACCAATGATGCACAGATCTTTCGCCTTAGTCTCTGCAATTTTTTGTCTTGACCATCGTCATTGCTGCTTGGGGGGATGGTGGTAACTGGGGGCAATACCATTCGATGGCTTGACCATCTTTAACGAGAGAGGCAATCGCCTCTCCTGTTAGTTGTGCCTTAGAAGAATTTGGGGACGACCTAAACCCGTGAAGATAAACAATCAAGAGTTTAGGTGTGGGCATTTCTTATGAAGCCTTTTGTCCGATCTCAAAGTTAGCAAGCTTCTCAAGGGCCTTCACCATAGCGGAGTGATCCCATGCCTTGCCACCATGTGCTGCACAGGAGTTAAATAACTCTTGCGCAGTTGCAGTGTTTGGCAGTGATACACCTAAGGCTTTAGCACTGCTCAGTGCTAAGTTCAGATCCTTCTGATGTAACTCAATTCTGAACCCTGGATTAAAGGTGCGATTGACCATGCGCTCGCCATGCACTTCCAAGATCTTTGAGCTTGCAAAGCCGCCCATGAGTGCTTGACGAACTTTAGCAGGATCGGCACCGGCTTTGGCTGCAAACAAGAGTGCTTCTCCAACGGCTTCAATATTAAGAGCCACGATGATCTGATTGGCTACTTTGGCGGTCTGCCCTGCTCCATTGCCACCAACGAGATTAATGTTCTTGCCCATGAGCTCAAAGAGGGGCTTCACTTTATTGAATACGCCCTCATCGGCACCAACCATGATCGAGAGCGTGGCATTTTGTGCGCCTACTTGTCCACCCGATACAGGAGCGTCAACATAGTCGCAGCCTAGATCGTTCATCTTCTTAGCAAACTCTTTGGTGGCGATCGGTGAGATCGAGCTCATGTCGATGACGGTCTTGCCTTTAGTGATACCTGAGGAGATGCCGTTCTCACCAAAGAGAACTTTCTCAACATCCGGAGTATCAGGAACCATCGTGAAAATGATGTCAGCCTGTTTAGCAACATCAGCAGCGGTCTTGCAAGCAACAGCACCGGCTTTGATTAAATCTTCGGGGACTTGGCTGCGGGTTGTGACAAAGACCTGATGGCCACCTTTTAGTAAATGACCAGCCATGGGTGAACCCATGATGCCTAAACCAATAAAGCCTAACTTTTGTGCGCTCATATCAATACCTTCTGCTTAGAAATAATAGAAATTACCTTGGCTGGACCAAGGCTTAAAGGGATTTCAGCCAGCCTAAACCAGCATCGGTGGTTGTAGCCGGCTTGTACTCGCAACCGATCCAACCGGAGTAACCGATTTTGTCGATGAACTTAAATAAGAATGCGTAATTGATTTCGCCAGTACCCGGTTCATTGCGGCCTGGGTTGTCGGCTAACTGCATATGGCCAATGCGTGCGAGGTGCTTTTGCATCGTGTTGGCAAGTTCACCTTCCATACGTTGTGCATGGTAAATGTCGTATTGCAAGAAGGCGTTATCAGCACCGACTTCATCCAAGATCGCAATACCTTGAGCAGTAGTCGACAGGAAGAAGCCAGGGATGTCATAGGTGTTGATGGGCTCAATTAACAATTTGAGTCCATTCTTTTTAAACTCTGCTGCCGTGTATTTAAGGTTTGCCACAAAGGTGTCGTGCAAGACTTTGCGGTCTGCTCCAGCAGGTGCTTTACCTGCTAAGCAGTTAAGTTGTGGCACACCCAAGGCTTTGGCGTACTCGATTGCTTTCGCAACACCTGCTCTGTACTCGTCAACCCGATCTGGTAAACAGGCAATGCCACGCTCACCGCCATCCCAATCACCCGCAGGGATGTTATGCAACACCAGTGCCAAACCATTGCTATCCAATTTAGCTTTGATATCGGCTGCCGAGAATGCATAGGGATAGAGGAACTCGACTGCTTTAAAGCCTGCCGCCCCTGCTTTATCAAAGCGCTCCATGAATGGAACTTCGTTGTACAACATGGAGAGATTGGCGGCAAACTTGGGCATTCCAGTTCCTTTATGGGTTGATTAGGTTTAGGGAGTTATTCTAAAAGACCGGCAGTAACCAATCCCTCAGTACCCGCTGGGTGACGGCAATCAATATCCTCAAACTCATTGATATTGTTGATCTCGGTACCCATGGCAATGTTGGTGACCTTCTCGAGGATGATCTCAACTACCACTGGAACCCGGAACTCTTTTGCCATCTTCTGCGCTTCGATCAATGCTTCTTGGATCTTGGCAGGGTTGGTTACACGTAAGGATTTGCAGCCTAAGCCTTCAACTACTTTGGCATGGTCTACGCCATAGCCTTTGAGGTTCTCGTCCTGCACGTTGATGTTGTCAAAGGCTAACTGGACGCAATAGTCCATATCAAAGCCACGCTGTGCTTGACGGATCAAACCGAGGTAGCTGTTGTTGACCAATACCATCACGAGTGGCAAATGGAACTGCGCACCCACCGCTAACTCTTCAATCAAGAACTGGAAGTCGTAATCACCAGAGAGACCAACCACGGTACGGGTTGGGTCTGCAGCGAGTACACCCAATGCGGCTGGCACTGTCCAACCTAATGGGCCTGCTTGTCCGCAGTTAATCCACTGACGGGCACCATACACATGCAAGAACTGACCGCCTGCGATCTGTGAGAGACCAATGGTTGATACATAAATGGTGTCGCGCTTGAACACTTCATTCATCTCTTGATACACGCGCTGTGGTTTGATCGGAACATTATCAAAATTGGTTTTACGTAACATCAAACGCTTGCGCTCTTGGCAACGGGCAACCCAGTCGCTGTAGTTCTTTAACTTGCCTTTGGCTTTCCACTCTTTAGCTACTTCTACAAATAGCTCAAGCGCTGCCTTCGCATCCGATACGATGCCGTAGTCGGGGTTAAACACGCGACCAATTTGGGTTGGCTCCACATCCACGTGCACAAACTTACGGCCCTTGGTGTACACCTCCAAAGAACCCGTATGACGGTTTGCCCAGCGATTACCAATGCCCAGTACAAAGTCGCTAGCCAACATGGTGGCATTGCCATAACGGTGCGAGGTTTGTAAGCCAACCATACCGGCCATTAATGGATGATCATCCGGAATCGTGCCCCAGCCCATCAGGGTTGGGATCACTGGAATGTTGGTGAGTTCTGCAAACTCTACTAATAGATCTGCTGCATCGGCATTGATCACGCCACCACCTGAAACGATCAATGGCTTATCGGCAGCCATCAACATCTCCATGGCTTTCTCGATCTGCTTCTTGTTCGCAAATGGTTTGTAGACTGGCAATGGCTCATAGGTGTCGATATCAAACTCGATCTCGGCTAACTGCACGTCGATTGGCAGGTCAATCAAGACCGGGCCAGGACGGCCAGAGCGCATCACATGGAATGCTTGTTGGAATACGCGGGGCACTAAGCCTGGCTCACGAACCGTTACCGACATCTTGGTTACTGGCTTGGCAATGCTCTCGATATCAACGGCTTGGAAGTCTTCTTTATAGAGGCGTGCACGGGGTGCTTGACCGGTGATGCACAAAATAGGAATGGAGTCAGCAGTAGCGGAGTACAAACCAGTAATCATGTCGGTACCAGCGGGGCCTGATGTGCCGATACACACACCAATATTGCCGGCTTTGGCACGGGTATAACCTTCGGCCATATGCGATGCACCTTCAACGTGGCGGGCCAAGATATGAGTGATTGATTGACGCTCACGCAATTGCGCGTAGAGTGGATTAATTGCTGCACCGGGTACTCCAAATGCAGTGGTTACACCTTCTTTTTCCATTACCAAAACTGCTGCCATTGCGGCTTTCATGAGTGCCATCATTGCCTCCTTTTGAATAAGATGTCGCTATCATCCTTATTAATATATATTCTGAGAAGATAGATACCCCTATATCACCTATTCCATTTTGGAATATATGGTAGTTTTTCCTTTATAATGATTAGCTTATGGATCGGATTCAAGGAATTTCTCTTTTTATTCGGGTAGTTGAGACGGGTTCTTTTAGTAAAGCCGCAGGCAGCTTAGGCATTACGCAACCCACCGCTACCAAGCATGTGGCCGCTCTCGAAAAGCGCCTAGGCTCCCTTTTGCTCCATCGCAGTACTCGAGGGGTGACCCCAACAGAGATTGGCAAGATCTATTACGAGAAGTGCAAGACCATCGTGCACGAGCTCGAGGATGCCGAGAACATCGCCGGCCTCTTGCAATCCGAGGTACAGGGAAAACTCATGATTAGTAGCTCGGTAGCCTTTGGGCGTCGGGTCTTAACTCCACTGGTCTTACAGTTCATGGGGCAGCACCCTCAATTACAGGTCAGCCTGAACCTAGACGATCGCTATATTAATCTGGTTGAAGAAGGCGTTGATCTGGCCATTCGGATGGGCCGACTCTCTGACTCCTCCTTAGGTGCTCGGTTCTTGGGTCTCAACCCTTGGGTGGTGGTGGCGACCCCCGAGTATCTCGAGAAAAACGGCACCCCTTCCATCCCCAGCGATCTGAGTAAGCACATTGCACTGATCTACAGCTCGGTTCAGGGTGATCACCGTTGGCAATTTACAGGGCGAGACGGCTCTAACAAGTCGATTCAGGTAAGCGGCCCGCTGTATTCCAACAATTTGTCGACCCTGCTTGCCGCTACCCGCAATCACTTGGGCATTGCCGCCCTCCCTTGGTATGTTGCCTACAGCTCGGTGCAAAGTCGGCATCTCAAACCGCTCCTGGCTGATTGGAGTTTGCCCGCCCAAGAGATCCATGCGGTGTTCTCATCCCCCCGCTTGGTACCCACCAAGGTCAGCATGTTGATCGATTGGCTAGCGGGTCAGTTTCGGGGAAACTGGTGGACACAAGAAATCGGGTCATAATCATTACCTTGTTCACACACTAAGCTCACCATCATGCGTATCACTCAATCCCCCCGTTCGTTAATCATTGGCTGTTTTGCAGTGAGCGCTTTAGCTCTCCCCCAAATAGGGTCTGCGCAGACCAAACCAGCGATGACCGATCCTGCTAAAGCACCGATTGCTGCTGCCGGCATCGATGAGGTGTATCAATTGGTTGATGCGGTGGTCACCAAGGTCGATAGCAAAACCCGCACGGTGACCTTAAAAGATAAAGATGGCACCTTCACTAATTTTGTAGCGGGTCCTGAGATTAAGAACTTTCCCCAAATCAAGGTGGGCGATCGTTTAACCGTCACCCATGAGCTAGCCGTTGCGATTGAGCTCGTGAAGGTCAATAACCAAGGTGTGCGCAGTGAAGTACAAACGAGCACTCAAACCTCTGCCGCATTGGGTAGCAAGCCTGCTTCGGTGATCTCCAACACCACCATCATTATTGCGAACGTGGTGTCGGTTGATCGTCAGAAGATGACCGTGTCGGTGAAGGGTCCGAAGGGTAAGACCGATACCTATCGGGTGAAGAGTGCATCTCTCTTAAAAGATATTGCTATTAATGATGAGGTCAAGATTACCCTATACGATGCGATGGCCGCTTCCTTTACTGCCCCCGCAAGCAATCCCAAGAAATAATCCTTTTGTATTAGAACCCCCCCTTTTTTTAGTGGAGACCTTTAATGGCTGAGCAAGTCGGCGCCCGTTCTTTAGTGCATGCTTTTGAGAAAGCTGGTGTAAGCACACTCTTTACTCTTTCGGGTAATCACATCATGCCCATCTTTGATGCGGTGATCGATGCATCCATTGAGCTGATCCATACGCGGCATGAGGCTGCAACGGTTCATATGGCCGATGCCTATGCGCGTCTTACTAAAAAAGTAGG
>JGI25922J50271_10000626_pt1 | contig 10310 bp, 9 predicted proteins | sample LauGreSu1BDMLBDD_2_FD_50271 | JGI IMG/M metagenome (IMG submission 50271) | reverse complement strand
CGACCAGGATCTCGCAGAGATGCTCGGCATCGTTTTAACCGGTGCCGGCATCGATGTGGATCTAGTAAGTCGTGGCGATGAGGTCATGGATGTTTTCCGCAACAATCCTCCAGATTTAGTTTTGTTGGATGTTATGTTGCCGGGCCTCGATGGAATTGAAGTCTGCAAATTGATTCGCGCAGAATCTATGGTTCCAATCGTCATGCTTTCAGCTAAAGGTGATACCCAAGATGTTGTAAAAGGATTAGAAGCTGGTGCCGATGACTACATGGTTAAACCTTTTCGTCATCCATCGGAGCTAATTGCACGAATTAGAACCCGTTTACGCCGCACAAATGCAGATGTTTCCGGGCTGCTAACTATCGGAGACTTGGCGATTGATGTACAAGCACACCAAGTAGCTCGTGGTGGAAAGCAGATTGCGTTAACTCGACTCGAGTTTGACCTTCTAGTTGCTTTAGCAAAGGAACCAGGTCGAGTTTTCACACGCGATGCATTACTCAGTGAGGTTTGGGGTTACCGTCACTCAACAGACACACGACTAGTAAATGTTCACGTTCAGCGTTTGCGTTCAAAGATTGAGCATGATGCAGAACATCCTGAAATCGTTGTTACTGTGCGCGGAGTTGGATACAAAGCTGGAGTAATGGGCGGTTCCTAGTCATGAACCGAATAACTAGCCGTATCCGTAACTCCCTTGCGATCAAGGTTATTTTCTCAACCGTACTGCTCTCTTTAGCGGTTACAGGAGTCACCGGATCTGCCCTTAATTCTCAGCTATCTGCAGGTATCAAAGAGGTAAATCTCAACACAGCATTAATTGAAGCTCGCTCAACGATCTTCACCGCTGAATACCGATTCCTTCTCGCGCAAGGTGAAAAAGACTCAGTTGTTCAAAAAGTTGTGGATGATGTGATCAGTTCAGCGACCACATTGACCGCAAATGAGAACGCCCGCGAAGTTGTGTTCAAGCGCAGTCCTGGAAACACCAGAGAAAATAATTACGAGATTGCATCTAACCTTCTAGATCCCACCTCTATCCCAGCAACACTGAGTGAGCGAGTTCGAAAGACACCAGATCTCGTGTATCAGTACACCAACATGAATTACTTAACTGGGACTCAAGTTAAAGGCCTTGCGATTGGCCAGAAGGTACAGATTCCAAATGCTGGGCAATATGAGATGTACATTATTTTCTCACTTGCAAACCAGGAGAAAACACTCGACTTGATTAGTCGTTCGCTTTTCTTGACTGGATTTGTTCTACTTCTTTTAGTCGGCTTGATTACTTGGCTCGTTGTTCGTCAGGTTGTTAAACCGGTTCGTGAAGCGGCGGCGATTGCAACTGAATTTACCGCAGGAGATTTTGGAAAGCGTTTGAAGGTTGAGTCCCAGGATGAGATCTCCACGCTGGGCTTAGCCTTTAATGAAATGGCTGAGTCGATTGAAAAACAGATTGCACGCCTTGAAAACCTATCCCGTGTTCAGCAGCGCTTCGTATCTGATGTGTCTCATGAACTGCGCACCCCGTTGACAACATTGAGAATGGCATCAGAAGTAATTCACTCATCTAAAGATTCTTTTGATCCAATTGTTGAAAGAAGTGCTGAGTTATTGGTTGCCCAGCTCGATAGATTTGAACGTCTACTTGAAGACTTGCTCGAGGTCTCTCGCTTCGATGCAGAAGTTGCCGTTCTTGAGGCTGTTGATTTCGACATTGTTCAGCTTGTGCAACGGTGCGCAGATGATTTGGGGTTAGTGGCAAAGGGACGCAAAACAGAGATTTATGTGAACGCCTCAGAACCAGTAATCATGATTAAGGCTGATATTCGCCGCGTGGAGCGTATTTTGCGTAACTTATTGGCCAATGCCATCGACCATTCAGAAGAGTTGCAGATCGATGTTCGTGTCGTGGCAAGCGAACATGATGTGGCTGTAGGTGTACGTGATTATGGAATTGGTTTAGATGAGAACGCATTGACTCGAGTCTTCGATCGTTTCTGGCGTGCAGATCCTTCTCGTGCACGTACGCGAGGTGGAACAGGTCTTGGTCTTTCTATCGCACTTGAAGATGCACGACTTCACAATGGTGAACTTGAGGCATGGGGCCGCCCTGGCCGAGGTGCGCACTTTGTTGTAACTCTTCCACGCAGTACATACGAAAGAATTGATCAACGTTTAATACCGTTGCAACCGGAGGATTACAGGCCCTGATTTCCACAGTTTTTGTCACCGTACATTGGTGCCAGAAATTTACGCAAGAATTTTTCAGTGAGCACGATATCTGAGCTATCTCAACTCTTGTTTCCAAGCAGATGTTTTGGATGCCAAAAACTTGGTCCCACTATTTGTTCCGCCTGCCGCAGCAGTTGGCATCCTCATTACTACCGAACAAAGTTTGAGTCATTAACTGTTCACTCCGCACTTTTGTACACACCAACCGCTTCAAAAATTATTGTTGCCGCCAAGGAGTCGGGTTTAAAAGGCGCCGATCAACTGATCATTAATGCCCTTATTCATGCTTTAGAGCGTTCAAAGATTGATCCCACATTGTGCCGGTTGGTTCCAATTCCTTCGAGCAGATCTTCACAACGTCGTCGAGGTAGAAGTTTTATGGTGGAGCTAGTGCGCCACATTTCAGATCAAACAGGAATTCAGATGGTGGATTGCCTAGAACTTTCTCGACGAGTTTTGGATCAAAGTGGTTTACATCGAGATGAGAGAGCTACAAATCTGGCAGGAGCCTTCAGGCTTACATCACAGGTCAGGGGAGAGCTGATCTTGGTTGATGATGTGGTGACGACGGGGGCGACCCTCAGAGAGGCCTACAGAGCGGTTAACTCGCAGGGTTTTCACGCTGTTGGCTCAGTAAGCGCGGTTACCGCCTGTGTTGCTCAACCTCTACGATAAGGGCGTGAAACAGGGTCACACCCTTACTGAGAGGCCAGGTCGATGCCAGCGTTTGTAGACAAGATTTTGCGTGCAGGCGAAGGACGCATCCTTCGAGAACTCAGCAAGATCGTTGTACTGGTCAACGCCCAGGAAGCTCGCTTTTCCGCGATGAGCGATGCAGAGCTCCGAGAGCAGACCGCCCTCTTTCAAGCACGGTACGCCCAGGGTGAATCCCTTGATGATCTTCTACCTGAAGCATTTGCCGTTGTTCGTGAAGCTGGTCGTCGCACACTCGGTCAACGTCACTACGACGTTCAGATCATGGGTGGCGCAGCGATGCACAAGGGCAATATCGCTGAAATGCGTACAGGTGAAGGAAAGACTTTAGTTGCAACCCTTCCTTCTTATTTGAATGCAATTGCAGGTCGCGGTGTGCACGTGGTTACAACCAATGATTATTTGGCAGAGCGCGATAGCGAGTGGATGGGCCGCGTTCACAGATTCTTAGGTTTAAAGGTTGGCGTAATTCTTGCCAACATGACACCTGCAGAACGCCGCGAAGCGTATTCAGCAGATATCACTTATGGCACAAACAATGAGTTTGGTTTTGATTATCTTCGCGACAACATGGCTTGGTCACTTGATGAGTGTGTACAGCGCGATCACTTCTTTGCAGTAGTAGATGAAGTTGACTCGATTCTTATCGATGAAGCACGTACGCCTTTGATTATTAGCGGTCCGGCCGATAAGGCCACTAAGTGGTACGTAGAGTTTGCAAACCTAGTTCAAAAACTTCAGCGCGATGTGCACTACGAAGTTGATGAAAAGAAGAAGACTTCAGGAATTCTTGAAGAAGGCGTGACCAAGGTCGAAGAGCTTTTGCAGATTGGAAACCTTTACGAGGCGGCTAATACTCCGATGATCGGTTATCTCAACAACGCTATCCGCGCGAAGGAGTTATTCAAGCGTGATAAGGATTATGTTGTTATGAACGGTGAGCTGCTTATCGTTGATGAGCACACCGGCCGCATGCTTGCTGGTCGTCGCTACAGCGAAGGTTTGCACCAGGCGCTAGAAGCCAAAGAACGTATTGAAATTAAGGATGAGAACCAGACACTTGCAACAATTACGCTGCAGAACTACTTCCGTCTATACGACAAATTGTCAGGTATGACCGGAACTGCAACTACAGAAGCCTCTGAATTCCACCAGATTTACAAGCTGGGTGTAGTTCCAATCCCAACCAACCGACCTTCTCAACGTCTTGATTCACCAGATTTGGTCTACAAGACAGAGGTTGGAAAGTTTGCCGCCGTTACCGCAGATATCGTTGAGCGCCATCGCAAGGGACAACCAGTATTGGTTGGAACTGTCAGCGTTGAAAAATCTGAAGAGCTTTCATCATTCCTTCGTAAAGCAGGAGTTCCTCATGAGGTTCTCAATGCAAAGCACCACGAACGTGAAGCGGCAATCATTGCTCGCGCAGGTGTTAAGGGGGCTGTAACTGTTGCGACAAACATGGCCGGTCGCGGTACCGACATCATGTTGGGTGGAAACCCAGAGTTCATGGCAGATTTTGAATTGCAACGTCGCGGAATTTCTCCAGTAGATAATGCTGAAGAGTATGAGAAGGAGTGGCCAGCAGAGATTGCACGTCAAAAGGCTGCAGTTGAAAAGGGACATGAAGAGGTTGTTGGTTTTGGCGGTCTATATGTTCTAGGAACTGAGCGCCACGAGTCACGTCGTATCGATAACCAGTTACGTGGACGTTCAGGTCGTCAAGGCGATCCAGGAGAGTCACGTTTCTACCTTTCACTCCAAGATGATTTGATGCGTCGATTTAATTCAGGAATGGTTGAGCGCTTCTTAACCGCAGCTGGACTTCCAGATGATGCACCAATTGAATCAAAGATGGTTTCTAACGCAATCAAATCCGCTCAAACTCAGGTTGAAGCACAGAACTTTGAAATGCGTAAAAATGTTTTGAAGTATGACGATGTTATGAACCGTCAGCGCACCGTAATTTATGGTGAGCGTCGCAGTGTTCTAGAAGGTGCAGACATTAAGGATCAGGTGGCTCGCTTTGTCTCTGACACCCTCACCGCTTATGTCACCGCTGCAACCGCAGAAGGCTACGCAGAGGATTGGGATCTAGAGACCTTATTTACCGCCTTAAAAACCATCTATCCAATTACATTTACTATCGAAGAGTTGGAGGCAAAAGCAGGTTCGCGCGTAGGACTTGATGCAGATTTCATCATTGCGCAGGTACTTGAGGATTGCGAACTAGCTTATGCAAAGCGCGAAGAAGCGTTAGGTGCCGATGTAATGCGCGAACTTGAGCGCAAAGTCTTGCTCTCTGTTCTTGATCGCAAGTGGCGTGAACACCTTTACGAGATGGATTACCTACAAGAGGGAATTGGTCTTCGTGCAATGGCACAACGTGACCCACTTGTTGAGTACCAAAAAGAAGGCTTTGATCTATTCGCAGCGATGATGGATGGAATTAAGGAAGAGATCGCAGGCTTTGTCTTTAACATCGAAGTCTCTGTTGAGAGCGCAAGTAATCAAGTGGTTGCACCAGGTCTTGAGGCTAAGCAATTACCTCAGGCTGGTTTGCAGTACACAGCTGCTGATGAATCTGGTGTTCGTACAACTGGCGAGGTTTCTCGAAATGCACCATGTCCATGTGGTTCAGGTAAAAAGTTCAAGCGATGCCACGGAGGCGCAGCTTAACTTTAGATAAGTGCTANACAGGTGCATAACCAGCGNCCATCTAGCCCTTCAAATCTGATTGCAACAACTCTTAATCGATCTCCAAAACGTATGGTGATTGTTGCTTCACAAATACCATCTAAAGGTTGAGTAATTCTAGTTTTGCGAACTCTTCCAATCTCCTTCAGGGTGCCAGCCATTTTCTGAAGCTCACCAAACACTGTGTAATGACAAAGATGCTGAAGTTGTTGAGAGGATCTTTTACCCGCCCAGATTTCCACCGCGTTGTGAATGAATTGATGAATCAAAGGNTCAATCGCTGGTAACTCTTCAGCTGAGGTTGGTTGTGGTGCAAAATCAGAGTCAAACTCCTCTCCAAAATTACTAGGCACCAAGTAGAGACGCGGCTTTTTCGCCTCTTGGATCTTGGGTTCTGGCTTAAAGATTTCAAGCACCGGATGGAGAAAATCCTCATCGGGATCGCTGGATATAGCGACAAGCTCAATTGTTGTAAATGTTGGAAGCTGTTCATACTCAAGTTGTGTAGTCATGAGTACACCTTTTCCACTTTATCTAGGCGCACACTCAGCCCTTAGTACAGTAAAAACTCATACCTTTGACTGATTGTGGATAAGTTCTGGAAGTTGGTCACCACAACGCCTTGGGTACCTCTATGAAAAATAAAAAGAGTTCCTATAGCGCTCGAATGCCACTAGCAATCACCTTGATCATTGCTGCTTTTGCCTCAGCTTTCTTTATCTCGACTTACTCCAATAAAGGCGCAGATTATTGGGTGGTCGCGAANTCCTTTGCACCTGGTCATCTGATAACTGAATCTGATNTAGTAGCAACACACATGAATCTTGGCAACAGTTCAGAGAATTACTTAAGCACATCAGACCAGCTCATCGGTTTAGTGGCCACACGAACAATGGGTGTTGGTGAAGTTATATCTACATCAGATGTAACAACCTCATCTCAGGCCATGAGCACAAGCGCTGTTCCCTTAAGTCTGCGCTCGGCCGACCTAGCTTCCGGAGTAATTNTTGGAGATTCCGTCGACATTTATTGGGTGCTTGATTCACGCAATGGAGAAGGCGTTATGGATCCAATTTTGATTCTTGGTGGTGTGAGTTTGATTGGTCTAGATGATTCAAAGAATGCACTNGGGGGAGATATCGGAATCACTGTCGCTATTGAGGAGACTCAAGTTCTGCGTCTTCTCAGTGCAACTACACAAGGGCGTTTAGTAGTGGTGCGTGCATATGTCTGAGCTTGAGATGCCTACCGTTATTACCGCAATCGCCAATTCAGAGGCGGAAGGATTTGTTGCGGGAACTCTTTACGCGCAGGGATGGAATGTTGTCTTTCGAGCAATTGATTGGGCTTCTTTGCACAGCTATCTTGAAGCTAATTCAACTATTGCTGCAAATGCACTTCTGATTTATGGAAGCGATCTTCCAGGGGCGAATAAGCAGTTAATTGATGCCCTACACGGCAGAGTCCGCCAGCTCATCGGCTTTTCCATCTCTAACAATGGATCGGAGGATTTTGGCTCACTTCATCCACTGCCAATTGTGGGAACAGATCTCATCTCATTAGTGAGGGGATTTGTTCGAGCCCCAATGGTGCGCACAGGGGCTATGACTCAACGCAAACCACGTACATCTAAGGTGATTGCAATTGGCTCTGCAGGTAGTCACACCGGTTGCACGCTAATCGCACTCAATCTTGCAATGGAGATTAGCTTGCTTGAGAAATCAACCTTGCTGATGGAAGCAAACTTCCGNGCTCCTTCCATTGCCCCTATCTTGTCGATGCGAAACATTGCCGATAGTTCAACCTGGAAATCAATTGCTCCTAATCTTGCTCTATCAGAGGTAACTCAAAGCTCTTCAGAACATCTAGAAAACTTCATGAACAAGGCAACAGAGGAGTTTGAGTACATCATCATCGATATCGGTTCAGTTTCTGGTCTTTCAAATCGCCTTACAGATCGCCGCTGGACTTCAATTGTTACAACATGGTGTTGCGATCAAGCAGATGAATTGATGATTGTTTCGCGAGCAGATCATCTGGGGCATTATCGTTTAACTCAAGTAATTGATTTGCTTCAACAAACTTCGATAAGAGCGCAGGTCAGCTTTACCCAAAACATGAAGTCAGCAGGCAAGCGAGGTGATGCTGAAATGGCACGGTTCTTGACCGCAACAACACCGCTGAAGCCGATTCGGGTGAGGAGTTTNAAAGAGGAGATTAGGAGTGTCAAAGCGGCGGAGGATGAACATGCCACCTTGGTTGAGACAAATGAGCGCTCAAATCTGCGTAAATCGATCTCTGAATTAGCCCGAGAAATCATTTCTTAGGATCTATTACTATGGGTAAATGCGCGCTTACCTTCCTATCAGCCACAAGGATCTTGAAGCCTTTGTGCAGAGTAAGAGCCTTGAAGCTGATGAAGTTTTCGCACCCACCCAAGCCTTTGTTGCAGAGAATTTAGATTGTGATGAGGAAGAGCTTGAGTACTTGCTCTCTGTCGCCGCTGGTGAAGAGGCCTTAGAACTTCGGTTATCTGAAAAAGCCCCCGGAATCGTTCTAGCCTTCGAGATTACTGATGAGCAGATCGGCGAAAGTTATGAAGATTCGCTTACATTGAAAACAGCTTTACCGTGGGATCAGCTGCAATGCGCCCTTCTTGCATTTCAGGGTGATGATGAGTTGGTCTGGTTTGCCACCCAAGAGATCGAGATTCACTTGGCGGAGTGGAAGTAACAATGTTTCAGTTAGAAAAACTGCTCGGTGCGCGAACCACAATCACTATTGATCAAGCTAGTCGGATTCGAGAGTTAGTTGCTGATTGGCAACTCTTGGCAGATCTTTCATTCGCCGATCTAATTTTATGGGTACCGATACGTAAAGATGTTTCGATGTGGCCTACAGGGCACATTGCGGTTGCACATATTCGTCCAACAACTACATCAACNGTCTTTATCAATGATGTTATTGGTGATGAAGTACTTTGGGGCGCTAAGCCTTCAATTGATGAGGCCCTATCTGGTGATGAGATTGTTAAGTCCAGTGATCCGGAAAAAATAGGGGAGATGCTGGTAAAAACCGAAACAATCCCGGTTACCTTTGAAGGTCAAGTAATCGCAGTAGTTTCTACCCACAGAAATGTTGAACACTCTCGAGGTTCTGGAAAGCTTGAAAGCAATTATCGTGAGGTCGCGCAGCACTTATTTCAAATGGTTGCTCAGGGCTCATTTCCATACAAAGATGCAGGTTCACTTTTCGAACCAGCACCACGTGTAGGTGATGGATTAATCAGACTAGATGCTAACTCTGCAATCTCCTTTGCCAGTCCTAATGCGAAGTCAGCCTTTTCTCGCATGGGATGGCGTGGAGATTTAGAGGGAAGAAATCTTGGCGAGGTAGCGGAGCAAGTAGTTATCGCTTCACCCAATGCTTCAGAACAAGCGGTTCGTTCACGCTTAAATGGTAAGCAATTGCAAAGGGTTGAGATTGATAATCAAGGAGCAACAATTGATTTACTTGTTTTACCCTTGATTGTTGGCACAGATAAAATCGGTGCAATTGTGTTGCTGCAAAATGTCACTGAGCTGCGTCGCCGTGACCGTGAATTAGTAACAAAAGATGCCACTATTCGCGAGATTCACCATCGCGTAAAAAACAACCTCCAAACAGTTTCTGCATTACTGCGCTTACAGTCCAGGCGTATTGAAGATCCCGCAGCGGCAGCGGCACTAGATGAAGCTGTTCGTAGAATCGCATCTATCGCCGTTGTACATGAAACCCTTTCAAATAGCACCCAAACGACGGTGGCCTTTGATGAGGTTCTTAGCTCTCTTGTTACCCACGCACTTGAATTAAGTCCTCGAATGGGCGAGCTCACAATTGAGCGAAATGGGGAGATTGGTTCTCTTGAATCGCGAGTTGCAACTCCATTGTCTTTGGTGGTTACCGAACTTATTCATAACGCACTAGAGCATGGGCTCTATAAATCTGGAACAAAGTTAAGAATAGAGCTTCAGCGTTATAGCAATGAAGGACTAGTAACGATCTCCGATGATGGAGTTGGATTGCCAGAAGGTTTTGATTTGGTGACATCATCTAATCTGGGATTACAAATTGTTCGCACCCTGACCGAAAATGAGTTAAAGGGGGAGTTAAAACTGGAATCTACAGATAAAGGAACGCAAGCAAAGCTGCGCTTCCCGCTTTAGATTTGGTTTTGCTGCTCCATTAAGCGAGCGCGATTACGTGCTGCACGACGCTTAAGTGCACGACGTTCATCCTCAGATAATCCGCCCCAGACTCCAGCATCCTGACCGCTCTCAAGAGCCCATGCAAGACATGGCTCTTTAACGATGCAACGGTTGCAGACCTTCTTTGCCTCTTCAATTTGTGTAAGGGCGGGACCTGTATTTCCAACAGGGAAGAAAAGCTCAGGGTCTTCATCACGGCACGCTGATTGATGACGCCAATCCATCGCATGTCTCCTTAGGGAAGTTCACGGTAAAAGTGAGGTGTTAATACACACAGTTGTGCGTGCAAGGTCTTAATTGTCCCCTGTGCAGCGGAGTTATACAAGGATGAACGGGAAAGAGTTTTCAAAATAAGGGTGATCTATCTCAAGTGCCCCCGACAGGAATCGAACCTGTGCACCTGCCTCCGGAGGGCAG
>JGI25922J50271_10000625_pt1 | contig 10313 bp, 7 predicted proteins | sample LauGreSu1BDMLBDD_2_FD_50271 | JGI IMG/M metagenome (IMG submission 50271) | reverse complement strand
TTACCTTTTTCAATTAAGTAATTTCTCAAAGAAGTAGTATTTACAACTACATCTACTCCTAGTTTTATTGATCCATCTTCTAATTTTAATCGTTTATTAGGATCAATTCTTCCTCGATTTGTACTTGTCGCATATTGCTTATACTTTTTCTCAACATAAAATTGCTTGATAAATTCATTATTGTTTTCTACTTCGGATGTATTCATCAATGGAGCACAATTTCCTGAACCTCTATTGACCAATGCAGCATATACTGCTGCTTTCACTGCATCCTCTTCCGCTTCAGCATTATCCTCTCCAAGACCCCATGCCAAGTATTTATAACTATTTCCTGCAATCCCTTCAACACATTCTACTTCATATGATGTCGGCATCGGATCCTTAGGTGCAGACGCGCATGATGCAAAGAAGACAATAATGCTAATCGTTAAAAATATATTTAAGAATGATTTCATACTATGTTTTCCTAATGAATTATTTTTTGATTAAAAGAATGGAGGCAAACTATAACTTACTTTCAAACCGAAATTCAAACCTCCTAGATTTAGGTCATCAAGTTTTGCATTTGACCATAAACCAAGGTTATTGTCCTTAGAGTATTCTTTCTTTTCACCATCTCCAACTTGTGTTGTAAGAGTCGTTGTAGGAAGTACATATCTATATCCAGTTTGTATACCTATATTTAGATCAGGAGTAAAAGCAAATTCTAATCCAGCATTTAATCCAGCTCCATATGCTAGACCAGTAGAAACTGTCCAAGAAACATCATTAGAATTTGTACCATTGATACTAAATGAATTAACACCAAATACAAACTCACCAAAAACATTAAATCTTGATATCCATAACTTCTTTAACACACTTAGATCAGCTTGAAAACTTGATTGGGTTGTATTTTTAAAGGCATTTGTAGCGGTTGCATTTGGAATTCCAAAGCTAGCATTTAATCCCAAGAAAAGTTGAGGAATGTTAGTAAATTTTGCCATATTTACGAGGATACCCCCTTCAATATTTATACTCGATGTAACATCTTCTGTATACATATCACCTACAAATGTGCCAAAAATATTTCCTATTTCTTTTGGAATACTCAATGTTCTGAATGTAGGCCTAATATAAAAATCAGGACCTTGATCATGAGAAACAGCAACATGACCTTGCTCTATTCCGCTTGCAATGATTGAATATGCACGGCTGTCTTCAAAATTCTTATCATTATTTCCAATTTTGTCAACACGAATAAATCCTGTGTAAACTGAGTATGGTTTCTTATCAGCGCCTAATCTTGTTTCATAGATTTTGTACCCTTGGTCCACATAGGCATCTTCTTTTTTACCGACATCAATCGTATAGTTTGGATCTACAGTTTGAACCACACCTCTGATTTTGAATTCTTCCATTGTATAAGCAACTTTAATGATTTGCCCAGGAAGACCCTTTACCGCCTTTTGATCTGCAGAAAGCTTTGCATCTTCAGAAGATTCTTCAATTGTCTTTGAAGCTGCACCAAGTAATTTTCCAGCTGCACTTTTATCTTCTTTGTCTTCCTTTTTTCTAACAATTCCAACATTTGAAATTGGATTGGAACCAACAAAATTTACTTTTACATCTTTAAAATTTGTTGGCAATACACTACCACCGTTTTTTTGTTGATTATCTAAATCCCAAGACACTTCGGATGCATCAATTCTGTACCAAAATACCGTTCCATTAGCTGTTGCAGTATTGTCTTTGGTTTCAACACTGTTCACAACTACTACAGGTATGAAGGATCCATTAATCAGAATCATAGCATCTTTGTCTGATGTGGTTGAAATCTTTCCACTAGATGCTGCTGATGTAACCACTCTTTTCTGTTGTCTTTTAAATCTGTCATCAATTGAATCCTGATTACATACAATCTTAACAACCGGCTCCAATGCTGAGTTAATGATAGCTTTTGTAATCGCCTCTTTGGATTTATCGCCCATAGGATCCTTAGGATCAAAGCCGGATTTTCTGAATTCAGATTCAAAATCCTTCAGGTATTTTGCACCAATGTTATTGTAATCAAATCTTGATGTCTGAGGTAGATTCAAAACACCCTTTAACAATTCATCTGAGTAACTCGATGTGGTTGGAAGAGTTACAGGGAGAATAGTTAAACTCTTCCTCTCAAACTTACCACTCATCAATTGTTTTACTTCACCTTTTGCTTCTTCAGCCTTTGATGTCATCACAGAAGTGAATAAAACGATAATCAATAGAACAATTGCCCTACTTACAAATAAGAAACATTTTTTCATAGTTCCTCCTAAACAGTATCATATACTGTATGTTAATAAAATATTCACACCATCCTCCAATAGATAATGCAATACACATATACTTTTGTTTGATTACTTTAAGAATTCATTCTAATGTTTGTAGGTAATTTCCACCAATTAATGTCCACTAACAATATTATACTATTTCCCTCACTATCCTTCTACTCATTATCTACTCATTTGCGTGTTTTTTTATCATTTTTTGAAGAAATAACACTCTTTTTCCATGAATCAGTTATATGAACATAGAGTACAGTATTTGTTGTTCTTTCATATTCCTTAACCTATATATTTGTAATCATGTTAAAATTAGTTCTGCTTTACAAAGGGATTATTCATTCATTCTTATGCGCTCATGATTATCAAAGGCATACTCCCCATAATCATCACACTCATGGCAAGCTTCTGCATGAGTCAATTGGAGATTATGGCTCAAACAGAGATTCCTGCAAATGACACAACTCCCAAAGCACGAGAATTGACCCGTAGGGATTTCATCTTACATACCTATAATCCAAACACCGAAATCATCTCGATGTATTATAAAGATGCAAGCAATAAACTTCTGCGTACACTGGGATCACTCAAACAATTTGTGGAAAGCAGTAAAAGGGAATTGATCTTCGCAATGAATGGCGGTATGTATCACCCTGATTTTGCCCCGGTCGGACTCTTCATCGCCGATCATACCTTACATAAATCCGTGAACTTGAACAGAGGAACTGGAAATTTCTTCATCCAACCAAATGGGGTATTCTATGTGGATGCAAATGAAAAACCCGGTATATGCCTCGCAAGAGACATACATAAAGTTCAAAAGATCAAACATGCCACTCAATCAGGTCCAATGCTAGTTATCAATCGGAGAATCAACCCCTATTTTTCCGATACTTCAAACTACTTCAATATTCGAAATGGTGTAGGAATAACCAAACATGGAAAACTCATCTTTGCAATGTCACGCAAACCTGTTACTCTTTATGAATTCGCGCATTATTTCAAACAACAACGATGCGTGAATGCACTGTATTTCGATGGCTCTATTTCGAAAACCTATGCGCCACGAAGTAGATGGACACAACTCAATGGAAATTTCGGCGTGATGATCGGGGTACTGAAGAGATAATTCAATGATTTGTATTCAATTATCAGGAAATCGTATAAGATATCTCATCTCCTTTGCATGATCTTTGTAGTCATTACACTATATAAAGGAATCATGATATGAAAAAAGTCATCGTAATCACCGGAGCAAGTGCAGGAATGGGCAAAGATGCAGCGCTCGCATTAATCAAAAAGGGTCATACCGTCTATACGCTTGCTCGAAGAATGGATAAAATGGATGAAATACAAAAAGTGGGCGGTCATCCAATTCAACTCGATATAACCAATGAACAACAAATTAAGAGTGCTGTAGATACTATCATACAAAAAGAAGGTCGCATTGATGTGCTGTGGAATAATGCTGGTTATGGTCTATATGGAGCAGTTGAAGATGTTCCAATCACTGAGGCAAGACATCAATTTGAGGTAAATCTGTTCGGACTTGCCGCAATCACTCAATTGGTACTTCCACATATGCGAAAAAACAAATCCGGAACCATCATCAATACTTCATCNATGGGCGGGAGGATCTATATGCCACTTGGAGCTTGGTATCATGCATCAAAACATGCTTTGGAAGGTTGGAGCGATAGTCTTAGAGTTGACCTCAAGCCATTTGGAATCAATGTGGTGGTTCTACAACCCGGTGCAATCGCAACAGAATGGGGTGGAATCATGACAGATAATCTCTCACTATATTCTGGTAAAGGTGCATATTCTGATTCTGCAAAAAAACTTACTGCTTCCATGCAAAACATGAATTCCAAAAACATGATGTCGCCAACAAGTGTAATCACAAAAACCATTCTCAATATCGTCGAAACCAAAAAACCAAAAACTCGCTATGTTGTTGGTGCAATGGCAAAACCCATGATGTGGATGCGAAAACATCTTGGAGACACAATGTTTGACAAAATCCTTATGAGCCAATTGAAATGATGAATACAACAATACATCTTTCGACGATTTCAGATTTGATTTCTATGTTGCAATGCGGGCAGACTCATCACCCTTTGATTTCAATCATTGATTTCGGTCAAGTTGGACAACATTTAAAATCGGAGACAAAAATTTCCACGGATTTTTACTCAATCATGTGTAAGAAAACATGCAATCAGCAAATCCGATACGGTAAAAATTCTTTTGATTTCAATGAAGGAAGTTTGATTTGTATCTCCCCAAAACAAGTAATCACAATCGATGGATCTGATGAGTCAAATGAAAGTATGAAAGGATGGGGTTTGTTTTTTCATCCTGATTTGATTCGAGATAGTGTTCTCGGAAATATCATAAAAGACTATTCTTTTTTCACTTATGAAATGTCAGAGGCTTTACATCTCTCTGAAAAAGAAGAATCTATTCTCAAAGAATCTCTTGTGAATATTCAACAAGAATTAACAGATAACTTTGATGATTTCAGTCAACATATAATAGTTGCGAATATCGACTTACTCTTGAAATATTGTCAGCGGTTTTATGGCAGACAATTCATTACGAGAAAGCATTCACACTCTGATATTCTCACAAAGATTGAAAAGGAATTACATTCATATTTACACTCAAATGAACTTCATCGAAATGGTTTACCCACTGTTTCTTTTCTGGCTGAAAAGGTCTTTCTTTCCCCTGGTTATTTGAGTGATTTATTGAAAAAGGAAATCGGCATGAATGCTCAAGAGTTTATACATTATCACATCATCGAGGAGGCAAAAAACATTCTAAGAAACTCTAATATGTCGATAGCTGAATTGTCCTATACTCTCGGATTTGAATATCCACAATATTTCAGCAAACTGTTCAAGAAGAAAACCGGCGTTTCTCCTATCATCTATAGATCATCAAATTAAAAGTCTTTTTAATCTTTCCCCAGTCGATATCCAAGCCATGCCATTGGTAGATATGCAATAGTCAGATCAAGTATGATAAACCATGTTGGTCCTCCCACTGAAAATACCATCATTATACCACCTAGTAGAAACAGCATGCCGATACTATATGCAGCTGATATGTGTTTGGACTTTGTGAATCTGATTGCAAACCATGCCCCGAATAATGTACCCAATGCATGTGCAAGAAATGGGAAGATAAAATGAATTGGTGACATAATTGTCATCGCAGATTTCAAACCTGCCTCTGTTGAAATATCAATACCCTCTGGAGCAGGGAAGACAATCATACCTGTTTGAACAAGTAACATATTGAGTGTTCCTCCAAGTATTAATCCAAGAAGAACGATTCCGATGTCTTTAAGTAAATTCATGATTAATGAATGATGGTGATTGGAATATTCTCGGAGGAAAAACGCATCATATATATACCGGAAGGAATATCTTCAGTGGAAATAATCGCTTTTCCTTCCTGTATTTCGATGCTTCTAATCATTGTACCAAACATATCGTATAATGTCAATTGACCAAAACCTGTTTCCAAGTTTTCAATATTGATGATATTCCTTGCAGGTTGAGGAAACACTCTGACTTTAGATATTTCCTTAACAGAACTCATCACCTTCATTTTCACTGTGGTTTTTTGAGTTAAAAGTGTATCGCATTCCGTTCTGATTATCGCGTGATATATTCCTTCATCACTCGTATCCATTGCTATAATATCCAGTGTGATCTCCGCATTTATTCCAGGATTCTCCTGAGTAATTGCTTTCTCATTTCTATACCACTGATATGTGTACTTCTCGGTATTGATTGTCACACTGAGTACTGTATCCACTCCGGAAAACAACTCTAGCATAGTTGGAAGATCTTTCTTTATCTCTGGTTTTGAAGTGAAAGAAATGCTTGCAGTTTTTGTAGTGTCTTTACCACATNCTCCAAAAGTGATGCATCGTATATTCTGCATTAATTCATTATCACTTTTTTGTATGGAAATTGTATTCTTATTCTCTCCGATTATTGGCTTTCCATCAGATTGAATCCATTGATACTGAATGTCTTTTCCTGTAGCATTACAAGTGATTGAAATCGTTTCATCAAAACATGCGATATAGGAAGTATCAATATCTTGTATGATTTCAGTTTGTGGATTTATTGCCAGTCTAATAGGACCAAATACTTGTTGGAGATTTCCCTCTGTAAGTCCTTCTCCAATCACTTTCAATGAGTATACACCGGTATCATTTTGTGTGCAATTCGCAATACTCAAAGTGGTAGAATTTACTCCGCTTATCTTTCCTCCATTGCTGAGTTTCATTCCATTCTTCGACCACTCATATGTGAAATTGAGTGAACTTGGATTTGTTTTGATNACAGCTTCNAGTTTGNCATTTTCACCCTGGCAAAGCGTGTCATTTCCGGACATGGATTCAAGTTTTATAGAAGCCGTAATTTCAACTCCTTCAGGAACGCTTGCGCTGTCTAATACCAATTGCTGTTGCATTTGAAATGTATTTCCACTATCAGTGCTTTCAGCATATTGTGTTTTATGTCCTGTCAATTTCTGACCACCATTAGCATTAAAACCCTTCACATACATACGCAAACGATTGCCTACCTTTGATACACTTGGATCACCCACAAATTGCTGATATGACAATCGAACACCTTGTTCTTTTTGCCAAGTTGTTCCACCATCTGTCGAACGCGAACTGACAATGCCACCGGGACCATTATAGAATAGGCGAATCGATCCATCATTCAATACCAAGAGTTCAGGAATGCCTGTATTTTGTACGGTCGTTTTATAGGTAAATGTCAATCCATCATTGCTGGTTGCCACCACTGTATTCACATTCATGCCAATCATTTGCGTGCAACCCATGACATAACTACCATTCGGTAATTGCACTACGGATGGATCGAAAATGCCTTCATATTCAAACACTTTTCTTTTACCCGTGAATTTCACTCCATCTGTCGAAACTGCCGTGTAGATCGGGCTTGGTCCAGGGTTTTGCGGTGGAGGAGTTACAAAATATCCTTGGAAATAATAGAGTCTCAAACTTCCATCTTGCTGTTTAAAAATATCAGGATCCACACCATTCCCATCAAATACACCATCTATCAGAACTTTTTCACCTCGAATCCATGAGCCATTCTGTAATTGCCTTGCTACCCACATTCCATGCTCACCGGGTCTCGCAGATACATAATACATGAGATTCACGGTTTGTGCGAATGTTGAAATACCACACAATAGAAATAGGCAGGTGTAGAGTATGCGAATTCTCATGATGTTTTAATGCTTTACTATGAATGATATGAATGATTTTCTCTTTCCATGTTCAATCACGCCATGATATGAACCGGAAGAAAATGAAGAACAATCTATGGCGAATGTTGATTGACTTGCTTCTCCTTCTTTCATCAGTACACCTTCTTTCGAAAAGACTTTCCATTTTGCAGATGATGATTCATTTGGAATAGTGATGTGAACTACATTGCTGACAGGATTCGGAGAAAGTGAAACACCAAGTGGTTGTAGTGCATTATCATTAATATCAGTTTTATTCAGGAGATAATCCATGTAATTGTGAAGCAATACTCTGCGCATTTGTATGCCTTCATTTCCTGCACCTGCAGCTTCCATTGGGAAACCCTGATAAATTGCAGGCACACCTTTATCACTCTTGATTTTTACTGCGGCGATATTCATCGGGTCTTGCAACTTTTCATTATCAAAAAAGAGTACTGCTTTTGCTTTATCATAATCGAGAATTCTGATGCAATCAACCCAAATTGAAGTATGTGGATTCAGTGGATTATTCACTGTCAGCGAAGTGCCTGCAGTATGGATGTCAGAGGTATTTCCTTTCAATGAAAATTCTACCGGTTTACCTTCATTCATATCCCAAAGCATCGGAGCCCAAGGATAGACCTCGCCGTCGATTCCAAAAGTATTATGCCATACATTTTTAATGTTTTGTGAAACATCCGGAGGATAATTTCCTGCAACAAGCCAAAGATTCATTGGTGACCAAATCAACATTGGTTTACCAGCTTTAAATTGTGCATCAATAAATGGCAATACCTTTTTGGTTCCATAAATCAACGTGGTTCTACCGCGATATGATTCAGGTACTATGAATGCTCTTGCACTTGAAAAATCAAATGCATTCACATTGCTATCATTGATTGAAATGATTGATACTTTATTGGCATAGAGAGGACTTGCCTGCAAGTCAGACCAGTTCTGCAAAGTTGCCTCTCTGCCTGTTCCTTCGAAATTCATCATTACAATATCTTGTTCACGGGAAATTACCGTTGTTTGTGTCTTTGTGGAGAGTCCGCGAATGGAATCTTTCGGTACCACTTGTGCTCTGAGAATATAATTCGCTGCACCGATTCCTTTACCGCCAACTGTTTCCAATGTGACATTTCGGGAGGTTTTTGCGGGTATCATAATTTCAGGAGGATCTATTGTATATGTCCAACCATCTGAGATGATGCTTTCTTGATCAGCAAATACTCGAACTGTAATTGGAAACTCACGCGTATTGTTAAGCTTGATTGTATGAGAATGTTTTGATCCTGATTCTATTTGTGCCGGAGGGGTTGTCACTGAAATTCCTGCAGCAACCGCCAAAGATCTTGGGGTAGGTGCTTTGCCCGCGCTTGCCGCATTCAAAATTTCATATCCTGCATCACCTTTCTGTATCCATCCCGCAACCCAAAGATGCTTTGGGTTTTGAATTTTCATAGAATCAAATGGAATAACAAATGTGTGTTGTTTCACTTCGCCATAAAATGCACCATCTGCGATTGTTCCTCGAATTCCGGCGATTTGTCCACCGTAAAATCTCAGCACATTTTCATGCACATAATTAGTGATTGTTCCATCCTCATAGAAATAGGGATGACCTTCATATCCCGCGCGATTATTCAAGTAATTCACTTGATCAAATTGCTTCCCGGTTCCTGTAACACTATCTTCCATTACCGCGCAATTGAATGCAAGAGGTCCTGAAAAATCTTCAAAGAATTCAGCTGAAACGGTTATGGAAACTGTTTTGGTATTTGTATCAACTTTCCATGATGCTATCTGCACTTTCACGGGAGAGGTTTGTTTCATCGTATTGGTATCAATCACCTTATTCCAAGAAGAAGGATGTACGGCATAGCCGGTATTGCCTTCCACAGTCAACTCTTTGCGATTGATCACCCCGCTCGGATATCCTGTGATATTATGTACTTTGGCTAAATCTGTTTGAAGTGACAATGACATTCCATCGCGATTATGCACTGCAATTGGAATGATGCGATTACCAAATTCCGAGTGGAGATCCTTTAAGGCCTGATTGCCAATCACACACCAACCACACCATGCACCGGTATGATCTTCAATGAGGATATTTTTGGGAACATTTTGAGTGAAAGCTGGGATACAACTGAGGATGAAAAAAAGCGGTAGAAGTATTTTCATGAGAAAACCGGATAAAGATTATTAGATATAGGAAATTAGTAATAAATTCAATCATAATCATCATTGCCCATCCAGTCGACAATATGCATGAATAGATGCCACCACTTGTACGAAAGACATCTACATATCTTGACATAATTACTAGATGGTATCGACATTATCCATGATTTACATCNAAATTTATTCACATGCTCAAAAAACAGCTGTAAATCGCTTATATCAACCGTTTCAATAAAAACTAGATAACTAGTGAGGATAGCTTATTTTTGTGAAGTAGAGAGGATTTATGAGGGTTTTTGTTTTTATTCACACAAACCTTTGTAAACCTATATATATCAACCATTTATATAGTTTTTTGACTTTTGTTTCACGTGAAACAAATGCATTAAAAAGAAATTGGTCTAGGTTTACCATAAATCAATTAAAAACTTTGTTTCACGTGAAACTTATGAATTCATACGATATAATTGTCATTGGTGGTGGTCATGCCGGTATAGAAGCGGCTAGGGCTTCTGCTTTGATGAATTGTTC
>JGI25922J50271_10000623_pt1 | contig 10325 bp, 7 predicted proteins | sample LauGreSu1BDMLBDD_2_FD_50271 | JGI IMG/M metagenome (IMG submission 50271) | reverse complement strand
ACGGTGCCAAGAAAGATCTTGATGAGAGCCTCATCTTCTCTTCTCTACCTGACGTCTCTGTTCATCGTCGTGATGCAGACCCCCTCAAGCTAATTCGGCAGTTGCTATCGCAAAATATTTGGCGTGTGATTATTTGTGCCGAAAGCGCTGGNCGCAGNGAGTCCATTCGGCAGCTCATGGAAGAAAGTAATTTAGGCGAGAGTTCTGATAGTGCCTCCCTCTTTCCATTGCATCCTTCATCCGCTGATAGTGTTGCAGAGTTTTTAAAAGGATCTGAGCGTTTTTCTCTTTGTATCTCACCACTCTTTAATGGTTTTACTTGGCATGCCCATGGCGTTCTCATCATTACAGAATCCGAGCTCTTTACCCAAACCGCACGGCAGCGTCGGGGCAAAGAAACCAGTAACACCGACCCCGATATGCTCTTTAAAGATCTGTCGGAACTTAAGGTCGGCGATCCGGTAGTTCATGTAGAACATGGCATTGGTCGTTACCAAGGGTTGGTCTTACTCAATATGGCTACTTCTAAAGAGGCTCCAGCCTTTGAGGAGTTCTTACATCTCGTCTATGCCCAAGGTGCAACCTTGTATGTGCCCGTGCAGCAACTGCATCAAGTTACTCGCTATGCAGGCGCTGATCCAGACTCAGCACCGCTACATCAACTGGGTTCGGGGCAATGGGATAAGGCAAAGCGCAAGGCTGCCCAACAAATACGTGATACCGCTGCTGAGTTACTTAATCTCTATGCAGCGCGCGCAGTTCGTAAAGGTCATGCCTTTGAGTTCTCGGCGCATGATTACGCCGCCTTTGCAGAGAGCTTTGGGTTTGAAGAAACGCCAGACCAAGCCAATGCGATTGCTGCCGTCATTGGTGATATGACCAGTGGCAATCCCATGGATCGATTGGTGTGCGGTGATGTCGGTTTTGGGAAGACCGAGGTAGCTCTCAGAGCCAGCTTTGTAGCAGTGATGGGTGGGAAGCAAGTNGCCATCTTAGCGCCTACCACCCTACTCGCCGAGCAACACGCTGCCACCTGGAAAGACCGCTTTGCGGCTTGGCCCGTGCGGATTGTGGAACTCTCACGCTTTAAGACCACCAAAGAGATTAATGCAGCACTGGCTTCAATCGCCTCTGGAGAGGCTGATATTGTGATTGGTACACATAAGCTNTTATCGAAAGAAACAAAGTTTGAGCGCTTGGGTTTGGTAATCGTCGATGAAGAGCATCGCTTTGGGGTGCGTCAGAAAGATGCCCTCAAGGCCATGCGTGCTGAGGTCGATATCTTGACCCTAACCGCTACACCAATTCCGCGAACATTGGGGATGGCACTCGAGGGCTTGCGTGAGTTCTCGGTGATTGCGACTGCGCCTCAGAAACGATTAGCGATTAAGACCTTTGTGCGGCGTGAAGGCGATGGCGTGATCCGTGANGCGGTCCTGCGAGAGATNAAACGGGGTGGTCAGGTGTACTTCTTACACAATGAGGTCGAGACCATCCAGAATCGCAAGCAAGCTTTACAAACTTTACTACCCGAGGCGCGCATTGCAGTAGCGCATGGGCAAATGAATGAGCGTGAACTGGAATCGGTCATGCGTGATTTTGTGACCCAGCGCAGTAATTTATTGTTGTGCACCACCATTATTGAAACTGGTATCGATGTACCGACTGCCAACACCATCATCATGCATCGCGCTGACAAGTTTGGTTTAGCGCAGTTACATCAATTGCGCGGTCGTGTTGGTCGCTCGCATCATCAAGCCTATGCCTACCTCTTGGTACCCGATCCTGAGGCGCTCAGCAAGCAAGCGCACTTACGTTTGGATGCGATTCAGGCAATGGAAGAATTGGGCTCTGGTTTTTATCTGGCCATGCATGATCTCGAGATCCGAGGAGCCGGTGAGGTCTTGGGCGATAAGCAATCGGGTGATATTCATGAAATTGGCTTTCAGTTATATACCGAGATGCTTAACCGCGCTGTTAAATCGCTGCGCAGTGGTAAGGAGCCCGACCTCCTATCACCGATGCAAGCAACAACCGATGTGAGCTTAGGTGCTCCCGCCTTATTACCCGCCGATTACTGTCCGGATGTTCACGAACGTCTCTCGCTTTATAAGCGCTTTGCCAGTTGCGAAGACTTTACAGACTTAAGTTTCTTGCGAGAGGAGTTAATTGATCGCTTTGGTAACTTACCCGATGCGGCTAAAGCCTTTTATGAAACCCACCGCTTGCGTTTAGAGATGAGTTTATTGGGTATCAAGAAAATTGATGCGAGTACTACAGCCATTCAGCTGCAGTTTATACCTCAGCCACCACTCGATCCGGTCAAGATTATTCGGATTGTGCAATCCAATCCTGCCATTAATCTAAACGGTCAAGATCGGATTAAGTACCTGCCTCCCAAGGACGCTTCTTTTGAGAAACTAGAGCAGCGCATTGAAGGTATCCGGCAGCTCATGAAATTACTCAGTAGCGCTTTGGTCGCTAGTGCTCAAGCCTTGCCTACACCGGCACTTTCTGCATAATGCAATCATGGCAAAGTCTTCCCCCCATCCTTTTCCAGTACTCCAAGTTTTAGCCCCAGGGCTTCTTTCGTCAGAGGTCTTGATCGGTCTTGAGAAAGCCTTGGTGAAGTTAGAAATTGCTTACACAAAAGTAGAGCAGCGCTTTTTACTTGGTAGAGAGCTTGAGTTATTTGAGCGCAATGGCCTGCGGCAGTTTTGTACAGTACGTTCTCATGACCTCGCAATCTTGCCAGCTCAGTTCTCGGCCGATGCTTTACAGGTATTGGCAATGGATATGGACTCTACCCTGATTAATATCGAGTGCATTGATGAGATCGCTGACTTTGCAGGTAAGAAAGCTGCGGTTGCTGAGATCACGGCTGCCACCATGCGTGGGGAGATTGTTAATTTCTCTGAGAGTCTCTCTAAACGCGTTGCCCTCCTAGCAGGTGTTCCCCAGACCGCCCTGCATTCGGTCTATGAGCAACGTTTGCAACTCAACCCCGGTGCTGAGTTATTGATTGCGGGGGCACATGAACGTCATATGCACACCCTGTTAGTATCTGGCGGATTTACCTTCTTTACGGGTCGTATGCAAGAACGCTTACATCTGAGCGAGACCCATTCGAACGAACTCGAGATCGTCGATGGAGTGCTCACCGGTCGAGTCTTGGGTGAGATTGTGGATGGAACGGCCAAGAATCACTACGTTATCTCTGCTTGCACTACTCTCGGTCTCACCAAAAAGAATGCGCTGGTGATGGGCGATGGCGCCAATGATTTGTTGATGATGGCTGATGCTGGCTTGAGTGTTGCCTACCGTGCAAAGCAAGTGGTCAAAGAAAAAGCCGACATTGCACTTGACTTTGTCGGCTTAGATGCAGTCTTGCAACTGCTATAGCAAATTAGATTCTTGTGGTTTGATCTTCTTTTAGATCCTTTCAAAGATCGCAGCAATCCCCTGTCCGCCACCAATACACATGGTGACCAGGCAATACTTACCGTTTGTGCGATGCAACTCATGAATCGCTTTGGTGGCAATCGCTGCGCCAGTACAACCTACGGGGTGACCAAGCGCTACTGCACCACCGTTCACATTGGTCTTGGCAGGATCTAATCCCAAACCTTTTGTAACGGCAATCGCTTGAGCAGCAAACGCTTCATTGGACTCGATCACATCCATCTTATCGAGTGTTAAACCAGCGCGTTGTAATGCAATCTTGGTTGCCGGGATGGGGCCTTCACCCATGATGTGATTAGGTACGCCAGCTACCGCATACGAGACCAAGCGTGCAATCGGTTTTTGACCAGCCTTGGCAGCCACATCAGCAGCTGCTAGCACCATAAATGCCGCACCATCGTTCACACCCGATGCATTACCAGCCGTTACGGTACCTCCCTCTTTCTTAAACGCTGGCTTCATCTTTGCCAGGGTCTCCATGGTGGTATCGGGCTTGCAATGCTCATCCGTATCGAATACCACATCGCCTTTGCGGGTCTTGATGGTAATTGGCACGATCTGTGATTTAAAACGACCTTCTTTAATAGCAAGCGCAGCACGACGATGTGACTCGACTGCAAACGCATCTTGCTCTTCACGCGTAATCTTCCACTTTTCTGCTAAGTTCTCTGCGGTGATACCCATATGGCCCACCCCAAATGGGTCTGTGAGAACCGAGACCATCAGATCGATCATCTTGGTATCGCCCATCCGCGCACCATTACGCATTGCGGTTGCACCATACATAGCGCGAGACATCACTTCAACACCACCACCAACACCATAGTCATAGTCATTGAGCATGATGCCTTGGGCAGTGGTCACAATAGCTTGCAAACCAGAGCTACATAAACGATTAACTGCCATCGCAACCGAGTCCATCGGCAGTCCTGCTTGAATAGAGGCTACTCGGGCAACATAGGCATAGCGGTTATCGGTAGGCATCGTATTACCAACCGTTACATAGTTAATCTTGGCAGGGTCTGCACCAGATCGGGCGACCGCTTCTTTCATGACCGTACCAGCAAGTTCGCAGGGCTCAACACTGCTTAAGCTGCCACCGTATCCACCAATCGCAGAACGGGCCGCACTTAACACTACAACGTCTCTACTCATCATCATTCCTCTCATTTACATTAGCCGTTGACCAGTCATATTAGCTTAATAGCTAGTTTTCTAACATTATCTACACTTCCACAATCAGATCGTGTCCTTGCGTTTGGATTACGGTCGCTTTAATAAAGTCTCCTACCCGATAACGCTTAGAGGGCTTACTGGGGGGTAGTATGCGTACTAATCCGTCGATCTCAGGGGCATCTCCGGCGCTACGGCCAATACCACCCTGATCGTCCAGACGGTCCACCAAGATCCGAATCCGTTGGTCTACTAAGCGCTTAATCCGCTTGGTCGAGACCGTCTCGGCTACCTCCATAAAGCGGGCTTGGCGTTCTTCCCGTATTGCTTGCGGAACCGGATGATCGAGCTCATTGGCAGCAGCCCCCTCAACTGGCGAGTAGGCAAAGCAGCCTGCTCGATCAATGTTCGCCTCCTGCATAAAGTCTAGGAGGTACTGAAACTCCTCTTCGGTCTCGCCAGGAAAGCCAGCAATAAATGTACTGCGGATCACGAGGTCTGGACATACGGCGCGCCACTGCTCAATACGGTCTAGGTTCTTCTCGCCACTCGCAGGACGCTTCATGCGTTTGAGTACGTCAGGATGTGCATGTTGCATGGGAATATCGAGATAGGGCAATAAGCCATAACCATGCTCTTTAAACTCCGCCATGATCGGCACAATCTGATCGACGTGTGGATAGGGATATACATAATGCAGGCGTACCCAGGCTTGGTGCTCTTTAGCCAATTGATTAAGGGCTAGAGCTAGATCGTACAAGCGGGTCTTCACGGGTTTGCCATCCCAGAAACCAGTTCGATACTGAATATCAACTCCGTAAGCGCTGGTGTCTTGCGAGACCACGAGTAACTCTTTTACGCCTGACTCAAAAAGTTGTTTGGCTTCTTTAAGAACATCACCAATCGGTCGTGATACTAGATCGCCACGCATACTGGGAATAATGCAGAAGCTGCACCGATGATTACAACCTTCTGAGATTTTAAGATAGGCGTAATGCTTGGGAGTAAGCTTAACTCCAGCAGGTGGCACTAGATCGAGAAATGGATCATGCGGCTTTGGTAAATGCGCATGGACTGCTTGTAATACCTCTGCAGTGGCATGGGGTCCGGTCACAGCTAAGACTTTAGGATGGATACTTTTAACAAGATCGCTCCCATCGGGATTTTTTTTGGCACCCAGGCATCCGGTCACAATTACCTTACCGTTTTCAGCTAATGCCTCACCAATGGCTGAGAGGCTCTCTTCCACAGCAGAGTCGATAAAGCCGCAGGTGTTCACAATCACGAGGTCTGCNCCAGCGTATTCTTTGGCGGTCTNATAACCCTCNGCNCTGAGTTGGGTCAAGATCAACTCAGAATCCACTAAGGCTTTTGGGCAACCTAATGACACAAATCCAACTTTTGCAACCACGCCAAATGCCCTATCTATTTATGAAAAAGAAATAATACCCATGCGCAGGTGCGCTGGGTTTTGTTCTAAGAATCCTTGTCGGAGTTCTGTGTTTTTGAATTAAACGGAAATCCAGTAAATAAAGTNTTTGATCCTTGCATTTGCTCTTGCATTTTTAGAAAGAGATCTTTGCTCTGATCCATATAGCTCGACATCAAATTTTGCATAAAGGGGTTTTGCAAGTTCATCATTTGGGTCCAGGCTTCGGTACCACCACCGCTCATCGTTTTNCTTTGATCGTTTAATTTCTGGTGCATATCCATAAAGGATTGCATCGTACGCTCAAGATGATTACCCATCAGACCTTGCATCGAGTGGCCATAAAAACGAATCACTTGCTGCAACATCTGGGTCGAGAACACTGGCACCCCACAGGCCTCTTCTTCCAAAATGATTTGCAAGAGGATGCTGTGGGTTAGGTCTTCATCGGTTTTAGCATCGACTACCTTGAAAGGCNTCCGCCGCCATGACCAACTCTTTAATATCAGACAAGGTGACATAGGCACTCGTCTGGGTGTCATAAAGACGCCGGTTCGGATACTTCTTAATTAACCGTTCTTCGCCAGCCTTCTTGGTACGTGATGACATGGTTTCCCTTGCTATATGGTGCAATGCAGAATTTACCCTAGTTTAGCCTGTATGGATACCACCATTGAGGGAGAAGTCNGCGCCGGTAGAGAATGCGCCATCATCCGAGGCAATCCAGGCACAGATTGAGGCAATCTCATCTGGGGTTCCAAGACGCTTGACTGGAATGGTGCCAATGATCTTCTCCAGCACATCTTCCCGAATCGCTTTGACCATATCGGTTGCAATATAGCCTGGGGAGACTGTATTAACGGTTACACCTTTGCTAGCTACCTCTTGCGCTAGGGCCATCGTGAACCCATGCAAACCCGCCTTCGCAGTGGAATAGTTGGTTTGTCCAAACTGGCCTTTTTGACCATTCACGGAGGAGATATTAATGATGCGGCCCCAGCCGTTATCGATCATGCCGTCGATCACCTGTTTGGTGACGTTAAAGAGGGAGTTCAGATTGGTATCAATCACCGCCTTCCAATCCTCGGGGGTCATCTTACGGAATACGCTGTCACGGGTAATGCCGGCATTGTTGACCAGTACATCAACACGGCCCACTTCAGCCTTGACCTTTTCAAAGGCGGCTTTGGTGCTCTCCCAATCGGATACATTACCTTCCGATGCAATGAACTCATAACCGAGTGCCTTTTGTTCGCCGATCCAGCGATCCTTGCGCGGTGAGTTTGGACCGCAACCTGCGATCACCTTAAATCCACCCTTTGATAAACGCTGACAGATTGAGGTTCCGATACCACCCATACCGCCAGTCACATATGCAATTCGTTGAGCCATGATTTACTCCTTGTTATTGGTGTGATCGATCAACCACTTAAACCTTTTGCGCCTTCTCTTTAACGTAGGTGCCAGGCGCGGCAACTAATTTTTTATACTTCCCACCACCGTATTGGCTGGGGGCGACTACTTTCTTACCACCGTACTCGGCCAACCACTCGGTGTAATCGGGCCACCAACTTCCTGCAACCTCCTTGGCACCTTTTAGCCATTGCTCTGGTTTTTTGGGTAACTGAGAATTGGTCCAGTAATGACGCTTCTTTTTATGGGGCGGATTAATCACACCAGCGATATGACCAGAAGCGCCCATCACAAAACGAATAGGCCCTTTCAGAATTTGCGTGCTTTGATAAGCAGAGTGCCAGGGTACGATGTGATCTTCGCGCGATGCAAATACATATGCTGGGCAGTTAATCTTAGTAAGGTCAACCGACTCACCACAGACCTTCAGTACCCCAGGCTTAGCTAGATCATTTTGCAAGTAGGTGTGACGCAAATACCAACAATACATCGGGCCTGGTAAGTTCGTGGAATCACCGTTCCAGTAGAGTAGATCAAATGGTGGCGGTGAGTTACCCTTCAAATAGTTGTCCACTACGTAGTTCCAGACCAGTTCATTGGGCCGCAAGAAAGAAAAGGTATTACCCAACTCCAACCCAGAGAGAAGTCCGTAGCGCCCCTCTGCTCCACCAATAGTTTTCTCACGCAGCTTAACCAAAGACTCATCGATGAAAACATCGAGGATCCCTGTATCAGTGAAGTCTAGTAAGGTGGTGAGTAAGGTGAGACTAGCGATCGCTTCTTGCTTGCGTGCCGCTAAGACCGCTAGCGAGGAGCTGACTAAGGTACCGCCAACACAAAATCCCAAGATATTGATCTTGTCTTGCTGACTAATTTCTTGGGTCACCCGAATCGCTTCTAAGACCCCCTGACCAACGTAATCATCCCAAGTGATTTGATTCATGCTGGCGTCGGCATTTTTCCAGGAGACCAAAAACACCGTATGCCCTTGGCTCACCATATAGCGCACCACCGAGTTATCGGGTTGCAGATCCAGAATGTAATATTTATTAATACACGGCGGCACCATTAAAAATGGGCGCTCATAGACCTGATCGGTCAGCGGTTTGTATTGAATGAGTTCAAAGAGTTTGTTCCGANACACCACAGCACCNTCGGTTTGTGCCAAGTTCTGACCAACCTCAAAGCCACTCTCATCGGTCTGACTAACCTTACCTTTACCCAAATCGCCTAATAAATTAACGATTCCCTTTTGCAGAGACTGCCCCTGCGTTTGCAAGATGGTCTCTAAGGCCTCAGGATTGGTGGCAAAGAAATTGGCGGGCGATAAGGCATCAATCATTTGCTGGGTCGTAAACTCAATGCGCTGCAAGGTCTTGGGGTCGGTTTCTACTGCATTCACGAGTTCATTGAGATAACGTGAGTTGAGTAAATAGGTGGANACCAATGCTTTACTCCANGGGTTTTGCCAAGCCTGCCCTTGAAAGCGCCGATCTTTAATCTCGAGGGCATCAGGATCCTTGCCTAACTTACCCAAATCCTCAAGGTATTTTTTTTGGATCTCTGAAAGTTTTACAGGTGGAATCATCGCCATGTATTGCGGTGCTAGTGTTGGTGAATTTCCCAAGTTCATAATCGGTGCAATCTTTAAGCAATATGTAAAACCAAAAAGTACAGCCCTATTCTCAGACGATTATTGCTCTAGGGTTATAAGCACTAACCCTAGCCCTAATGAGGTTTTGAGGGCGATCTATTCCTCAGGACCCTTGATTCTAAGGCTTTGGGTTAAACCAGATCAGNCTNGCAAAGCGCCCGGTGGGGTTTTGACGACGGTAGGAGTAAAANCGCTCAGGCTCACTNTAGGTACAAAGATCCCCACCAAACACCTGCTTCACACCCATTGCGTGTAGACGTTCTTTTGCAATTCTAGGTAAATCAGCCATATAGCGCTGGGCATTCATACTNTTCTCAAAACAAGAATCACTGANCGTATGTCCTCTGTGCTCAGCTGCCCTTAAGAAGGCATCCCGTACTTCACTTCCCACCTCATAGTGNTTTACAGAAATNCTCGGNCCGATCCAAGCAATGAGTNGATCTGCCAGTTCGGACTGCTCNTGTAAAAATAGGGCCACNGTGTTCTCAAGCACTCCCTCACACAATCCACGCCAGCCNGCATGTGCTGCGGCNATCGCTGTACCTGCTTGGTTNGTCAACAAGACCGACATACAGTCTGCCGCCAANATACTTAATACTGTTTGGGGTGTTTGGGTGAACGAGGCATCTGCCTCGACCACATTCTCATGAATACCTGGATTGCTTCCCTGCACCTTGACCACCCGGGTGCCGTGTACTTGTTTAATCCAATAAGGGCTTTGAGGGAGCAAGGCATCTAAGACCCTACGGTTTTGCAGAACTGCTTCGAGCTCATCACCAGCGTAAGCACCCAGATTGAAACCATCAAAGGGGGGTTTGCTAAAGCCGCCGTGACGAGTGGTCGTGAACGCATGAACATGACTGGGTGCTGGCCATTGAGCCCGAATCACTGTGAGCGCGCTCATCTAATTAGCCTCAGATAATGCACTGGATGCTGCAGTGGGCAAGACCGCTTCATTTAATTGCACTGCGCTATTTAATGCCAAGAGATCCGCAGGCACTGGGGCAAACCAGCTCATGGGCTTTTGGGTCTTAGGGTGGATGAACTGCAGTGCAAAGGCATGCAAAGCTTGTCGATGCAAGTTCAGTTCCTTGGCCGCTGCAGGTATCTTTTTGCGATACACCGGATCGCCCAAGAGGGGGTATCCCAATGACTCAAGATGAACACGAATTTGATGGGTGCGACCAGTTTCTA
>JGI25922J50271_10000621_pt1 | contig 10332 bp, 10 predicted proteins | sample LauGreSu1BDMLBDD_2_FD_50271 | JGI IMG/M metagenome (IMG submission 50271) | reverse complement strand
GTACTCAACAAGGCATTTTTTAGGCACATCAAAAACCAGTGCATCCATTCGGTAACATCGCCCTTACTGTGCTGGACCTTTTGCAACATGGCATAATAGTGTTTTCGTTCCAGCATAATCTGACTCGACATGCTGTAGAAGCGATCGGGGGTATTATCGGCACGGGCCAAAAGCAAATCAGAGATGGCTCGAGCGATTCTTCCGTTGCCGTCATCGAAGGGGTGTATGATGATGAACCAAAAATTCGCGAGTGCCGATTTTATAACGGGATCCAAGCCTTGATCGGTATTGAGCCAAGCGAGAAAGGTTTCCATTTCAGCCTGTACATTGACGGCTGGAACCGCCATGTAGTGCACGCGCTCTTTACCCATAGCACCCGATACAATTTGCATTTCTTCGGTTCGATAGCAACCGACGTCTATTTTATACATACCACTATACCCCGTTGGAAACAAGGCTGCATGCCAACCGAATAAGCGTTCATGGGTGAGCGGATTCTGATAGTTCTGTGCAGCATCCAACATCATTTCTACCACACCATCCACGTTTCTTCGGGTAGGCAAATATCCACCCACATTAATTCCGAGCCGTTTGGCTATAGAAGAGCGAACATACTCATACTCCAAATGCTCTCCTTCTATTTCGGAAGTTTTTAATACATCCATAGTCATGGTAGCCAGCGTAGCTTCTTCTTTTGCGGTAAATCCGAGCATATTCATTTGCGCGAATAAGCGCCCTTGCAAGTTACGCACCTCCCCAAACAATGCACTTATTTCCTGTTCACGCCAGTAAAATTGGGGCCAATTGGGGTATTGATAGATGTATTTTGAACCAAAATGTTTCATCATGCGGCAAATATATTAATTATTCACCGCATTTTTGCGGATATTAACACATTTTTTCACCGCAAATCAAGATCTTAGCTAAAATCAACCTAGTTTCCTCTATTCATCCTTATAGTCGGTTTGCTCTGTAGGTTTTGTAAACATAATTCTATCCCCTATCCAGGATGTTAAGTTGCCAGCACTGTCCATGAATGAAAATTCTACTTCGTAATGCTTGCTGTCGTCAAAGACAAATGCCCCAGAGCACATGCCATGTCCAACTTTAATTTTGTCCTCCTCAGGTTCAATGTAATAGGTTGTTTCTTTCCCTGTTTTAGAATTTTTTACCGTGGTCTTTACAATGACATCTGAGTTATCTTTTGCTGGATTACTAAAAACAACGTGAATAGAAGGTTCGCAACCATAATAAACGAGTGTCTTTTTTAACTCCTTGGGTTTTTCCGAAAGTTTTGGTTTTTCATTATCTATTTCTTCGACCACTGTATACCTAACTGGTTCATATTCCTGAGTTGTCCTATTGTACTTTTCAAAACGTTCGTATTCCGGGAGGCTGTCAATGAACATGGTATATTCAAATCCTGGTTCTAATGCGGTTTCGGGTTTTAACACCGCTTGAGTCAAATAGAATTGTCCAACACAAACCTCGGTTACCAGCAGTTTTATTTTCTTATTCCCAGTTTTTAGGTAGATCGCGTGTTTTGTGTTAAGCCCTAAAATAACGTGTTGACTTTCCGCATAACCGGTAAGAACGAACATAGAATTTTGATTAATATTCTGACCGCTCGGGAAAACCCAAAGTCCGGTTCCTGCGCAATCTGCGTATACTGTGGCTGTCCAAAAAAGCCCGATTAATAATGTTAGTAGTTGTTTCATAAGGGTATATTTAACGGTTTGCAACTACACGAAGGGCGGGGATTTTCAGCACTAAACTTCATATAAAAGCACAAAGATTAAATTTAGCACTTCACTGTCATAGAAGCACGAAGCGCCCGCATTTGCAAAACGGCTGTTACCAGCTGGCGTCATTTCTGTTCTAATAGCCATTTTATTAATTCGTCATTGTCCACAATACTCCACGAATGCGGATGTCTACTATTGTCGGGCTTTCTGTAACCTTTATTCTGTGTCGTTATTAATAGGGCTTTTTGATTTCCAAGCCTATTCAATTCGTTAATCATTGCGGAACATTCAGTAGCATTCATACTCGTAAAGTCTTCTCCCCGTTCTTTTAACCACCAATTTATGTCGGGTTCAGTGTAAATTCGTAAAGGTATCGTGATTATCTTTTTAATTGCTGTTTGTGTGGTATCAGAAAATGAATAGGGCGAAAGTTTGTAATATTCAGAAAGGTTTGTTGTTGGGCTTCCGCCTGTTTCTTTTTCAAGTCTCTCAATCATATATATACTCTCTTCACTAGCTTCATTACTTTTCGATAGTCTAATGTCTCTTTTAGCAGAATTATAAAACCTTTCAAAGTCGAGTGGTGGGTCAATTGCGAAAACTGCCGTAGGTTTTACGGTAGAATTTTCAGCATACTTTAATGCACAACTGCCACCAATAGAATATCCGCCAACAAAAAATCTATGGTCTCTAAGTTTGTGCTTAGTAGTTACATCTTTTAATATGCTGTTAAAAGTTTGCTGGCTTAGACTATCTACTCCTAAAGATAGAACACCATCTTGTAAGGTTGGAATAATTGTCAAAATACCATTATGGGCTAACTTTTTTGGCAAGTCTGTTTGTTGTAAAACTCTTTCAGCTGTTTCTCCAAAACCCGGAATAAGGAACAAATAACTGGTACAAGGTAGTTTGGGAGGAGCTATAATTGTGTAAGAGTTTTTTGTTGTATCAGATTTGTCAAGAAAAACTTTTTCTATTTTGAGATTAGACACTTTCTGCCCACTACAATTAATTCCGAAAAGTGAAAAAGTTAGAAATATTAAAAAAAGTCTATTCATAATTTTCCGTTCTTTGTTTATGTTGTGTCGTCCGCTACGCTTGCAGGTAATTTGCTTATAAATGCCATTAAACCTTCCTAAAAAATACCTATGTTGGTACATAAGCGCAGGCTTGTTGTGTATGTACGAATATACGATTTTATTGATTTGTACGGCCAGATTTGTGTATAATGTCAATGGAAAACGCCGCATCCTACATCCACAAGCCGCCGTTCACGGAAAGGACTTGCCCGGTGATGGAGTTGGCTTCGTTAGACAGCAAGAGTTCCACCATCTTCACAATGCCGTCGGTGTCGCTGAGTTTGGCTACCGGTGTTTTAGCAATGATTTCGGCACGCATGGCCTCTGGTATTTCGCGGATCATGCCCTCGTCCATGTACCCCGGCGCTATGCAATTCACCGTGATGTTATTGGCAGCCAACTCGGAGGCCAAGGTTCGGGTTAAACCAAACAAGGCACTCTTAGAAGCTGAATACGCTGCAGTTCCCGGGATTCCGGTCTGCGCTACAATCGAGGAAAAAAAGACAATACGACCCCAGTTCTTGCTGCGCATGGAAGGAATGATGCCTTGAGTAATGAAAAAGGGCGCTTCGTAATTTACCGCGTTTACCTTGCGAAATTCTTCGGCACTCACCTTCCAACTGATGCCCGCACTCGGAATGCCCGCACAATGCAAGACTATATCGCACGCTGACGCCGCCTGAATTAACTGATCAAGTCCTACTTGGCTTGAAATATCGGATGATACCACGTTAATGTGTTCCGGATAACGTTCCTTCAAGGAATTGAGCGCTTCCATGTTTCGAAACCCATGGAGTACCATGTTATAGTTCGATAAAAGCATAGCCTTCGCGATGCGCAATCCTATGCCCCCACTCGCTCCCGTTATCAATACCGTTTTTTGCATTATCCGAACTTCCGTTTTGCCAACCAAGCCAAGGGCTTAGCCAACGAATTCTTTATCAAAAGTAGGTATTCTACATCCCTTGCACCAAATTTTCGGTTAAAATCTCCCAATCCTTTCGCATTGCTCCCCCCAAAATCCAACTGGGAACATGTTGGCATTAAAGCCTTCATTGCCTCCATGTGTAAATACACCATTCCCCCTACCTTCATGGCTTCTGGAGTAATAGCACCCTTTAAATACAGCGCCTGTCCATTTACCTCTAAATAAGCTGCTGCACCTACCAAATTGCCTTTTTCAATCAAGGAAAATTGCCTTAACGCGCCGCGTCGGTTTGCTTCCTCCATCAAACGCGCCAAGGTCGCATAATCAGTATCCTTCAGATGGGTAAACTCGGCTCCTTTCACCGCTCTAAAAAGAGCAATTAAACCTGTTGCATTTACCGTTGTTTCCAGTTCAAACCCCTGCTGAGCTGCTTTTTTATACTGCCGGCGGTGATTCTCAGAGCATTGAGACAGCGAGAAATTTGTTAGGTCAAGTACTTGATATCTTCGAATGTGTTCATCAACCGGCGCATTCAACGGAATCCCTGCTAATTTCAGGTACGAAAACCGTTGAGCAAGGTATTGTGAAAGTTGCGCTGTTTGCTGTTCATTCAATCCAATGGGAACAAAACTTCGGGTTAAAAACGGCATGTGGGTGTAATGCACACCCAATTTTTGGTGGGGAACCATGGGATAAATTCCTTCATAATCTCCCAGCACATAACCTTCCCAGCCGGGAGCCACAACATCCAAATACCAACTCAAGAGGAAAAAGAAGCCTTGGGGCTGTGCTGCCAAAACCCGTTGATCCCAACGTTCCTTATTAAGTAGTTCGTTTGCAATAATCATAGGATGGACGAAAGCGTTACAAATTCGTGATTTCTTTGATGCTGTGAAATAAACGCTTCCAAGGTATGCAATCCAAAGGGTGTTAAGGCCTTGGGATGACCAATGACCACCATGAAGGGCTCGTTGGCTCGCTGCGCCTTGCGCAGGGCCCGGTTCAATTGGGTAGAAAAATATCCATCCGCACTCACACACAAGCGATGCGAACGCGTCAGCAAGTCTTTTTTGGAACCTCCACCTTTGGCAGGAACCCCATTTCCGATGGGTTTATGTTGTTTCGGATTAAGTCGCCCCAGCACAAACAGTTTCCAAAAAAACAGGGGCGAATAATTCATTGAAGCGATGGGGATTTCTGTAAAAGCACCTTCTGAATCCAACACCGCGGGATCTTCCGTAAATCTCCAATGCGATGCGCTGGGTGTTACCGTAAAATCATACTGATATGGGCTCGTAGTGTTCTTCCCTCCTTTAAACACCGAAGAATCGTAGCGAATCCCTGCTTTTTTCATGGCCTCCGCCACGGGTGTAAAGGGTTGAGCACACCACCCTCCTGCCCGATAACTTTGTAAGGGATGGGCAAGTATGGAATTCATATACGATGCATATCGTTCAACAATGTGTGAAGCTTCTTCCGCTGAGAAATCCGACAACTTGTAATGCGATAGATCGTGCTGCCAACGCCCGTCCATCCAAACGGACTTCTCCCAATGCGGATGAATGTGTAAGCCCGTTTCATGGCCAAGTGAATCCCAAGATTGAATTTGCGTTTTTACCCGTTGCAGTTCTTGATGACAATCCGATTGTTCTTCAAACTTGATTAAACAACCGGCGTCAGGGAAAAAAGTAAAGGGAATCTTGTATTTACTGGCAAGTTCCAACAAGCGATCGGTAGGTTCCAGCATGCATTGCTCTACCGAACCACTGCGTTCGCCAAAAAACAATTCATAATCCCAGGTAATGGCTATTTTCATCGCGTTCCTTCTGGGTTATACATGGTTACACCCCGCTCGTTGAAGGCCTTCACCATCACGTCGAACATTTTTTTAGCGTCAAAAACTAACGTTTTAGCTTTTCCAATATACACTTCACGATAAACCCCTTCCTGCAAGAACATGGGAAGTAATTCATCGCAGCGGCGTTTTTTGGAGTATTCTGGATTATGAACCTTGGTGGCAACCATCATTTCGTTCCCTTCATAATCACTAACGGACAACTTAAATTCTTTCGAATAATAGACGGGTACACCCACATCCAAGTAATCCTCAAGGGTATGCAAATGCGTTCCAGCGTTATCGAGCGTTACGCCAATGTATAAAATCTTACCTCCGTGTTGAATCAGTTTTCCATAGGGCGAATTCCAATGGTATGGGGTGTTTTTTGCGGTATGATCCTTAATGTATTCATAGGCTTTGGCTCCCCAAGCAGCTACGGGCTCAGTTGGATGGTAGCTTCGAACCACACCGTCCGAGATCCGAAATACTTCAGATATTTTACCCATCGCCGAAGGAGTTCGCAACACATCAAATACCGGGTTTTCTGTAACATAGTCCAACTGCAAGCGCGCAATGGGTGAAGTGGGCATTAAAATCACACCCAACTCACCGACAGTTTCCTTGAGGGCATCGACCACCGTTTCGGCACCTCCTTCGATGTACCCAATTTTACTAAGACTGGCATGTACCATCAAATGATCGCCGGATTGAATGTCTGCATGGTTTAACGCTTGAATCAATTGATCTCGGCTCAACCATTGGCCCGATTGGGCTTGTTTTTTTAATTCGCTCGAACGTTTTTTGCGCTGCCATTCACGGAAAAACTGCTTAACAAATTGAGGCACTAGGGACTTCCAAGACAGGGGCATAACGCGAAGATACATAAAAGCGAAACGAACCCAAGAAAACAAGGTCTAGGAAAATTCGCATCACAGTTGTCACTTAACTTGCAAATGACTATTTTTAGCTAAATTTTTTCGCATGAAAACACTACTTTTTGCAGCTACCTTATGTTTCTTCTTGAATACCAATGCCCAAACTACCGCTGAAGAGCGTGCAAGCTCCCAAAGCACCCGAATGAAAACCGAATTGAATTTAACCGACGACCAATACGCAAAGGTTTACGAAATCAATTTAGGTATCATTCAAAAAAACGACGGCATTAAAAATTCTACGTATTCGGAAGAAGTGAAAAAAGAAATCATTCGAAGCAATGAAATGGCTCGTCGCGCGATGTTTAAAGACGTTTTAACCGCAGCTCAATACGAAACGTTGGAGAAAAAAGCAGCAAAGGCGATTAAGAAAAAACGACGCGAAAAGGCAGAAAAAAAAGAGGTAAAAGATTAACCAGGACAAGCAAAATATAATCGATGAAAACAATTCTTCTCTCCTTGATGATTTTGTTAGGCAAAGGAACCAGCGATAAAGTCACCAAATGCGTTGAAATCAACTGCAAGAACACCAAATTTGTGGTCTCCATGACAGGAACCAACGAGGCAGATATCGCGAAACAAATCAAAAAACAGTACCCGAATTGCTCGTTCACCTACGTGGATAAGTCCCGTTGCAAGAATTAATGTTGGGGAAATAACCAACTGCGTTACGTAACTGTTCCTTGTTTTAATCGAATTACCTTTACTCAGCCCACTTATAGATACTTTTATAACCTAGCTGAACTTATCGCAGTCCCTCGTGTTTAGATACTCAACAAACGCATGGCACGAACAGGTTACGTATTCACTCCTTTTGAAGCTCCCGACCAAACACCCTTTGAGCGCCTCTTAGAGGTATTCAACGAGCTAATCACCCATACTTCGGGTGACGTGGACGAAGCCTTAGAATGGTTGGAAATCATTGATAAAGAATATGGATTAACTACGGAAGATTATACCCTGGAAGACTTCGTTGAAGACCTGAAGAAAAAAGGATATATACGAGAAGAACCCAAAACTACCGGGAACGGAAAACGCTCCATCACCGCCAAAACGGAACGCGCGCTGCGCAAAAATGCCATGGATCAACTTTTCGGTAACATTCGCAAAAACGGCATGGGAAATCACCGCTCCAAGAAAAGCGGACATGGGGATGAAGCCACTGGCGAATTCCGGAGTTTTCAATTCGGAGATTCCTTCGAACAAATTTCCATAACAGAAAGCCTCAAAAATGCGCAAATCAACCACGGAGCGGGAGAATTTCGGCTTGATGAAAACGACTTAGTGGTGGAAGACACCCACCATAAATCGCAAATGAGCACCGTGTTGATGATCGACATCAGCCACAGCATGATTTTATACGGCGAAGACCGCATAACCCCTGCCAAAAAAGTGGCGATGGCCCTGGCTGAATTGATTACCACCTGCTATCCGAAAGATACCTTGGACGTTATCGTGTTCGGCGACGATGCTTGGCCCATCAGCATTAAAGAACTGCCTTACTTAAACGTCGGTCCTTACCATACCAATACGGTTGCTGGACTCGAACTCGCCATGGACCTGCTGCGGAGAAAACGGAATACGAACAAACAAATCTTCATGATCACCGACGGTAAACCGAGCTGCCTTCGCATGCCGGACGGTCAATACTACAAAAACAGCAACGGCCTAGACCCCACCATCGTGGAGAAATGTTACAACATGGCGTCTCAGGCTCGAAAAATGCACATCCCCATTACCACCTTCATGATTGCCCAAGACCCCTATTTGCAAGCATTCGTGGAAGAATTCACGCAATCCAACAAGGGTAAGGCTTTTTTTACCGGATTAAAAGGCTTGGGGGAAATGATCTTTCACGACTACGAAAACAACCGAAAAAAACGAATTTCTTAAACCATGAACCACTCCACCTTGGGCGAATTAAAAGCCTCCGGCTATGTGCCGAAAAACATTAAAACCGAACTAAGGGATAATTTAACAACCAAATTGCGCAACGGCGAACCGACCTTTCCAGGAATGCACGGCTATGAGCACACAGTTATCCCGCAATTGGAACGGGCGATTTTATCCCAACACAACATCAATCTTCTCGGACTCCGAGGACAAGGAAAAACGCGCATTGCCCGAAGTTTAACCCAGTTATTGGATGAGTACATTCCCATAGTTCAGGGCAGCGAAATGAACGACGATCCCTTCCACCCCATTAGCCGCTACGCCAAAGACCTCATCGCGGAATTGGGCGATGATACCCCCATCGCTTGGATGCATCGAACGGAACGTTTTTTTGAAAAATTAGCCACCCCGGATGTGACCATCGCCGACCTCATTGGCGATATTGATCCCATAAAAGCCGCGAATCTAAAACTCAGCTACGCCGATGAACGTGTTATTCATTTTGGTATGATTCCACGTGCCAATCGCTGCATCTTTGTCATCAACGAACTTCCCGACTTGCAAGCAAGGATTCAAGTGGCCTTGTTCAATTTACTCGAAGAAGGCGACGTTCAAATCCGCGGTTTTAAGGTGCGTTTACCCTTAGAATTGCAGTTCATTTTTACCGCGAATCCCGAAGACTATACCAACCGAGGAAGCATCGTTACCCCGCTCAAGGATCGCATCGGATCGCAAATTCTCACGCACTATGCCCACGAAATTGCCATCGCAAAAAAAATAACTGAGCAAGAAACCGTGAAATCCTCAGAACGAGGCATCAAAATTCATGTTCCAGAATTGGCGAAAGACCTCATCGAACAAATAGCCTTCGAAGCTCGAAAAAGCGAGTATATCGACCAAAAAAGCGGAGTAAGTGCTCGGATGAGCATCACCGCTTACGAGAATTTAATCAGTACCGCAGAACGTAGGGCTCTGCTCAACCAAGAATCCTCGACCTGTATTAGGTACAGCGATTTAATGGGGATGATTCCTTCCATCATTGGAAAGATGGAATTGGTGTACGAGGGAGAACAAGAAGGAGCCGCCTATGTTGCGGAACACTTGATTTTAGAGGCGACAAAAACCCTGTTCCTACAGTATTTCCCGAAAATCGAAAAACTCAAAAAACAAGACCAAGAGTCCCCCTACGACGACGTCATTGATTGGTTTTCCGAAGCGAGTTCCTTTGAATTAGCGAATGAAACGAAGGAGAAAACCCACGTTAAATCCTTGCTATCCATAGAACCATTAATTCTGTTATTGCAGAAGTACCAACCGCAGGTAGCGACAAACGATGTTCCTTTTCTGTTGGAATTCATGATATGGGGATTGGTCGGATTCGAACAACTCTCCAAGAAAAAAACGACTACTGGACTGGCATTCAACGACCCTTACAATGAACTATTGAGGGGGATTTGATGCCTCGAAACACGCGTAGACTCAAAATCTTTTTTCGGCAGGCAGTTACTCCGAGCAAACCCAATACCTTACCGCGTCGACTCAGTAGGCCGATGGACGTATCGAAGGCGAACAGGAGTTACATAACAAGCTAAAACCCAAAACTACTCCTTGCGATGACTGAGTAGTCCGAAGGACGTATCGAAGGCANTCGCTCAGGATTACGCTAGCGCGTGTTCCGCGTTGGGAGTTACATAACAAGCTAAANCCCTTCCCGCGTCGACTGAGTAGACCGAAGGACGTATCGAAGGCAAGCGGGAGTATTTTTTTTGTTTTTAGTCGCTCAGGATTACGCTAGCGCGTGTTCCGCGTTGGGAGGTACATAACAAGCTAAAACCCTTCCCGCGTCGACTGAGTAGACCGAAGGACGTATCGAAGGCGAGCGGGAGTATGTTTTGTGTTTTTATTCGCTCAGGATTAC
>JGI25922J50271_10000617_pt1 | contig 10348 bp, 10 predicted proteins | sample LauGreSu1BDMLBDD_2_FD_50271 | JGI IMG/M metagenome (IMG submission 50271) | reverse complement strand
GGCGACGGCTCGGGTTCCACGGCGGAAAGGTCCGGCCTCGGCAGTACAGCATGCGAGGACAGCGAGCAGGAATAGAGTTGTTCGCACTTGAGCTTCTCCTTTTTCAGGTAGTCGATCACGGGCTGGGCCAGGGTTCCCTCCTTGGCCTGCATCATCAGAGCTGACTTGTACATCTGGACTTCTGCCTTCAGCCCCGCGATCAGGGCTGAGTGCAGCACAGACACCTCGGCTTGCCGGGCGTTCGCCGCCTCCAGTTCAGCGATGCGGGCTTCCTTGCTCACGGCCTTATCCTCCACAGCAGGTAAGAAAAACAGGCGTAGCACACGAGGATCAGCATCCAGGTGGGAGGGCCGATCTCGGGCTCATGATTTGAATTGGCGTCGAAACGTGGGGGCTTGTCGTATGGGTTCAAAGTCATCGATGACTGCCCCCCTGTACTCGGGATCCTGCTGCCTCTTCAGGCGGTCGATCACTGCCAGCAAGTGCCGAATGTGGATCGTCCCCATCTTGGCCCCTCCCCGGTCGGAGTTCGCCATCACGAACGCCTTCGCCTCCCACAGGATCTTGTCCTCCTCCTCCTGAGTGGTCACCGACATCCTCCTTCATCCGGTGCGTAACGATCAGTCTTTCGGCCCGCTCCAGCAGGACTCGTGTGGCGTAGTGGTTCACGGCTTCGACGGCGGCTTCTGCCCTTGCTTCCATGATCAGGTCGTCTTTCCGGACCATGGCGGCGTGGTAGTCGCGCCTGTATCTGTGCAGCTCCTCAAGCAGTTCGATGGCCCCGAGGAAGCCGACGCATCGGGCCGACCCCTGGGGGTGAATGCTGGCCAGCTCGTCCTTGAGAAACTTCCTGACCATCTCGTAGTCGAGGTTCGGCCTGTCCTTGTAGCCAGCCACTATCGCCCTCCTACTTCTTGGCGTTTTGCTCTCGTTCTGTAACTGCCCACTGGGGAAGCGGCATGGGATCTTGTCTTAGCCCGACCCTTCCCATCAGCCTTGCCAGGAATGGGGTGTCTACCTCACCGTCCTCATCCTGCTTTGCCTGGAGAATGTGCCCAAGTTCCAAGCTCCGCTGACCGCCCGAGTGGTATCCCTCGTGGCAGTCATGGCAAAGCAGGATGAGGTTCCGGTGGTGGTGACAGTCAAGCCCACGGCGTCCGACGATGTGATGCAACTCACAGGTCCTGCCGGGCCGGTACTTCCTCCACCAGCAAACTGCGCAACGGACGGACTGGAGTGCGTAAACCTCCAGGTGCTGCCTCAGTCTGTCGCGCTTCTTACTCATCGCCCTCGGATTCTCCACCCTGTGTCAATAGTGGCGCGTCAGATTTTTCTTCGAGCCGAGACGACGACCACTCAACGAACGCAACGAGGGTGTCCATGTCCGAGTATTCAGGGTCACGCTTTTCGACCACCGAGACCATGGCCCGGCAGTAACGCTCCATCTCGCGGGCATAAGCACGGGTGGCGTTGACGTCCTCGGTGTAACCAAGCTGGTCGGCAGCAATGGCACCGTGGAGGTAAGCCGTCCACTCGTCGAGCAGGTAGAGGGGCTGAGAGTCCCAATCCCTGCGGCTGGCCACCATGTAGGTGTGCCAGATCGGGCCCTGGTCTTTGAGCGGGACGGCCGCTGCCACCTGGGTGATGGTGACCTCGGGGTTCCTGGCCACCCACGCCTTGCCTTCCAGCAGGTAGATGCCGTGCAGCTTTCCTGGTGGACAGGACTGGTTGCTGGCCCCGTGGTTCAGCTCATGGACCCAGCTCACCAGATCGTTCTTGTCCTTGAGTCTCCAGTACTCCGGGTCTTTCACCCGGCAGTGGAGATCCTGGAGGATCGGCGGGTAGGAGCGAACGACCGGCCTGACGGGAGGACACACTCCTTCCGTCAGGCTCGGCCGCTGCCCGAAGGCTACCGACGTCAAGGCAATACATGCCAGCAGCGCCCTCATGGCTTACTCCTTAGAACGGCCGGTCGTTGTCGCCCCCCTTGTGGCTGACGTACTTCTCCCAGCCGCTGTTATCGATCCAGCTCCCGTCCTTGTGCTTGCGTCTCGGGAACATCGACAGGTCACTCTTCTTGAGCCCGAAGGCAAGGGAGTGCCCGCAGGCCCGGCAGTTGGCTTCGCGGAAAGTGTAACCATCGTTCTCCCGGTGAACGAACACAACGTCGGTGCTATCGCAGGCACCACACACCGTCTCGCCAAACACTTCCATCGCCTTGGCCAGCTCGTCGAAGCAAGCCTTGGTGTCTGCCCCGTCAACGGTGATGTCCATCCGATCGGTCTTGTATGTGACCCTCATCCTTCTGTCTCCGCTTTGCTCTAGGTTACTGTTCTGGAAATCACGCTCGGTCAATACCCCATCCCTGCTGAAGGTGGGGGAGGCCCGCCTTCACTGGCCCTGCTGGCCACACCCGACCCCGTGCCTATTCGTGGGGGAAGTCTTCAGCCTGTGACCGGGGCGGTGGGGTGTTGCCAGATCAACCACTGGCCCGTTGCCCGGATTTCGTGCTGGAGTCGGGTGAACTTTCGAGGACTAGCCTCTCCTGCATAGGCAGGCGTTCTTTAGGCTCGGCAGTTTTGATTTCTTACGCGGTGGTCTGTCCGAGAAAATGGACACCGCACTTCCGTTGTAAACCCCGAGTCAAGCGTCATTCACTCTCGTCGGGTTGTTATCACAGGTTTCTCCTGGGGCGAAAAAAATCAGTCGTAGTCTGGCTGGTTGCTGGCGGGTTCGAGGGCCTGCTCCCGCCGCCGTTCCATCTCACGGATGGCAGTCACGATCTTCTGGCCAGACAAGCTCGCCTGACGGGTCCCGTCATGGCGGCGGTTCAGCTCGTCGGTCAGGAGCCGCTTCCACTGGGGGGTCAGGCGAGCCTCACGGATGGCCCACCGCAGGTACCCCTCGTCAACGGCACGAAGGGGCTGCCCCTTCCACCTGCCGAACGGGAACCTCCAGGTGCGGCCAGACGGTGCCGCCCGGTCTGGATCAGCAAACGGGTCCCGGTCCTCAGACGCCCACTCCACGCCAAGCACCACCTTCTTCCGGCGGTTCCTCTCGGCTTCCTTCTCCAGCCGCTTGGCGGTCCTCTCGGCCTCGATCTCAGCAAGGACGGCCTGATCGATCTCATCCAAGGAGACCTCGCTGTCCTCCATCTTCTTGGCCACCCGCTGCTTGATCGTCCCGGTCTGGTCGGACAGGACGTCAAGGGCACTGCACAGCTTGTTGCACCTGCTGCTGTCAGTGATGTCGTGGATCACGAAGCTGGGTTTGGGAGAGGCTGCGATCGCCGCCTTCCTGGCTTCGGGAGTTTCCGGGGTGTCAATGTCACACCCGAACGAACGGGTACCCCGGCCCACCATTTGGACATACTTGTTCAAAGCCTTGGTTGGCTTTGCAAGAAATATCTCAGACAGTGGCGGATAGTCCCATCCTGTGGTAAGACATCCAACATTGATGATCAGCTCCCGATCACCAGAAGTGAACCCAGACAGTTCCCTGGAGTAGTCCTCGTCGGACTGGTAGCTATGAACCAGACTGCATTCCATGTTGTGCCGGTCCAGCATCAGGTCCCTGAGAAGGGTCGCCTGCCGCACGGAGTGGGCGAACACGACACCCTTCGTCCCCTTCCTGTGGTTCAGGGTNATCAGACTCGCCAGGTCCTGGAGGGCTTCCTCGGACCTCAGGATTTCGTCGAGTTCCTGGGCATCGAAGTCTGTTCCTGCCTTCTTGGCCAACCCGCTGAGATCGACTGACTTGACGTAGTGCAATCTGACACGGGGCGGCACAAGCCACCCCTGGTCGATGGCCGTCCGCAAGCTCAGGCAGTAGCTCACCTTCTCGTAGAACCCGCACAGTGCCTGCCGGTCTGCCCGGTAGGCGGTGGCGGTGCATCCCAGAACCCGGGCACCTCCTTCAACAAGCTCGTTGAGGAGGTCCCGGGCAGGGATCGTGAATCCCCAGTGGGCTTCGTCCACGATGACCAAGTCCACCTTGCCGATGAACCGCTTGTACCTGTCGTTTCTCTGCAAGGTCTGCCAGGAAGCGACCACGAACTCCGACTCAGGGGTGGCGTAGAGGTTGGCCTGCTCGACGTCAGGCTCGCAGTCTCTCAACTCCCGGATCGTCTTCACGGTCTGGCCAATGAGCGTGATCATCGGCACGATGACCAAGGTCCTTGCCCCAGGCTTGGGCAGCAAGACGAAGGTGCGAGTCTTTCCGGTCCCGGTTGGCAGCTCGATCAGCAGCTTCTTGGCACCAGAGCGGAAGTCCAGCCTGATCTTCAGGTGGGCGTCCTTCTGGTAGTCCCTGAGCCAGTGGTCGAACAGAGGCAAAGCATCAGTCTTGGCGGATTCGCTCACTCGGCACCTCCTTCCCTGGAGCAGATGGGCAGAACCCCTTGTCCCGGGGCATACGGCGGATCGTCTTGGATCACTGAAAGATCAAGCACGACAGGTTCCGTCCCCTCTCCAGTGCCGCTGGTGCTGACCGGCCGATCCACCGAAGGTTCGCTTCCTCCGCGCTCCACTGGGACTTGAACCGTTGCATCTCCCTTTCGATTTCTTCTTCGCTTGGGAGGGGAGGGGACTTTGCTCTCGGTCTCACCACCTCCGACAGCAGGGACCGGACCTGCCGGTGGGTGAGTTCCGGGTGAAGCCGAACGACCGACTCCATCGACATCCCCTGCTGGTACTCCCGAACCACCGCCTCCCTCACGATTGGGCTCATTGAACTCTCCTTGAAAAAACGAATTGGCCTGCTCCCTCAGGGCCTCGCGGGTCAAACGCAACTCCGCGAACAAGGTTGGAATCAGACGAGTCAGAAGCACCGGGATGTCCTGGAGGTTGGACTCACAGATCACCCTCTCCAACTGGTCGATCTGCTGGTCACTCAGCATCGACGACCTCCTCTCCCTGCTCGACGCCAACGACCTTGGCACCCATCGAGTGCTTGGACTTGAGAAGCAGGACTTCCGAAGACGGGACTGACCCTTGGCTGACCAAGAGGTCGAGGTGTTCCCAGATCTTCTTGCACCGCTCGGGGTCATCGGCCTTCTCTTCGAGCTTGGCCTTCGCCCGATCAAGAAGGTCCCTTGCCTCGTCGCTCAGAGCCTGGGGCTTGGCCTTCTTCCTCTGCTTCACGGGGGCAGGAAGGGCAGCCGCTTCCTGCTGGACAGGTTCAGCCTTGGGCTGCGGCTGCGGCTCGCCCTCCTCGGACTCCAACCACCCACCACACAAGCCCTGCATCAAGATCTTCTTGGCGTATGTGGCCCCGATCTCCATGGTCTGGATGCCGGGCCGGTCCTCGGGCTGGTAGCCCATGAGCAGCGGGCACACCGAACTGATCCACTGGTCGGAGCTGTGGGTCAGCGTCCCGACCATCACCCACTGACGAATCTCCCTGTCGAACCCGACCATGAACGTGGGCATGGTGAAGCCGTTGGCCAGCAGTCCTGGCATGAGGGCATCACAAATGTCCCTGAGGGTTGCGTACCGAAACCCTTCGACCTTGTTCAGGCCCGATCTCTTGATTGGGGTGTATGCCGCCTGGGCTTTGCAGAGGGCCTTGTAAAGCTCTGCGGTTTCCAGGCTGCTACTCACACCGACGATGCTGTTGTCCAGCTTCACTGCTCTTCTCCTCCATGGTCCACGGTGGCATCCATAGCTCCGTGATCTGGCCAGCCTCCACCGGCTGCCAGTGATCCAAAAGCAACCGCGACTGAAGGTCACGGCATGTGTCGAGCAACTGACGCTCGCACTGGTCGAGATATGCCTGGGGCAGGACGACGACTAGCGCCTCGTATGGAGGCACGGTCGAACTCACCACGAAGGCAAAACGCTCAGGGGCAAAGCCTGCTTCCCTGGCCAGCCGCAAATAGAGAGCGGCTTGAAACCCATAACCGAAGTCGTGAACGGACTTGTGCCATGTCCTAATCGGACATTGATCAGAGGTAGTCTTCAGGTCCCAGATAGTGTCTATGGTTGCTGCATCGGGACGGCACCTGACCTTCAGCCCTGAGTCAGGGCAGGTCGAGCGGACGGAAAACTCTCTGTGTTCCGTCGAGTCTTGGAGCTGGCAAAAGAACTTGTTTGAAGACAGGCGATCGAACTGTCGTCGATAAGCATTGGCCTCGCTCGGCTTGAGGATGATGGCGTCGGCGGGCTGCTCCGAAACCCATCCCTCGCCCTTTTTCAAAATCGCCCCGTTGGCCCCGACAAACTCCTCGGGGACGATGGCGACCCTGCCCCACCAGGCATCACTGCCGATCTCACACCAAAGATGGCAGAGCGATCCCTTGCGGAACGCCTGTCCCGAATGTTCACTGATTGAGCCGGTGAGGTACCGCTCGTAGAAGTACAGCGGCCCCTTGTCACGGAGCGACCACAACTGGCTTTTGCTCCACCATTCCCTGTCGGCGTGGTAGAGGTCGATTGGTTCGTTGAACGTGAGGGTGGCGGCCATCGTGGTGGCCCGCCGGGCGTTCGCCGGGATCGTGAATCCGGGTGACACCTGACGGGACTGCGGTTCCTAATGTAGGGGTTGTGCGGGGGGGTTCACTCCGTCAGACCGGTCGCTATCTTCGCTGGCACATCGAGGGATGCAGCGATGATCGAGGTTGCAAACAGCTACGTTTCGCAGAGGGAGATCAGCCGAGACTATCGGCGTGATGTTCTGCGGTGTGCCGAGTCCATGCGGGACGCGGGCGTCACTCCATCGACGATCAGAGACTCCGTATTCAACCGCTGGCTGCTCGGGCTGAGGTCCGCGAGCTACACCCGGTCGAAGGCCCGAGTGATGGGGCTGACGCTTTGGCGGCACTCCATCGACCTCGGGCTGACGACACAGGGTATCGGCCGGATCGCCACTGTCAAGCGGATTTTTCCACCCCCCGTGGCATGGTCGGCAGAAGAGCTGTCGAGGCTGCTGGATTACGTCTCCCACATCGACGGCGTCTACAAACAGAGGCACCCTCGCCGCGTCTACTGGAGGGCGTGGGTCCTGCTCGGCTACGAATCGGGACTCCGAATGTCCGACCTCCACGACCTCCGGGTGTCCTCCGTAAGAGGCAGCCGCTTGTGGACCACCGCCAACAAGACCGGGGTTCCCATCAGCAAGAGGCTGTCCCCTGATTGCGCCGCCGCTGTGGAGGACCTCGCCGCCAGGGGTGACGGGCAGACGATATTCAAGTGGCTCGTTTGCAGTGACCGAACAACCCTGTACTTCAAAGAGCTTTGCCGCGAAGCAGGAGTGAATGGCACAAGCAAATACCTGAGACGATCTGGGGCAACTCATGTAGAGATCGTCCAGCCCGGAAGTGCAAGAGCTTTCCTGGGACACAAGTCCATAGGCTTGGCAGAGAAACATTACATAGACGCAACCCTGCTGCCAGACAGGACACCTTCCCCGCCGCCGATCATCAGTCAAAGAACGAAATCGGGTCGGGCACTTTCTTCCGCTTCGCTGCCTTGACCGGCTCGCCCCTGCGGGCGGCTCGCTCTCGCTGAAGCTCTCGGCCCAATTGGCGGTCGAGGGCCAGCATTCTCATGGTGACCGGGTCGGCGTAGGGCTTGAGTTCCTCGGGGACGTACACCTGAGAGAACGACTTGACGTAGGGGTCGTCGTGCAGGATGTCAGCAATCTTCTTGCGGGCATCCACTCGGCGGATGTCGTCGTCGAGGTTCTGGATCTTCACCCCGGCGGTGGCGTTCACGCCCAACTGGAAAGCCCGGTCGGCAAAGCTCTCGACTCGCTCGGAGTCGAGGAGCCGGTTGGTGCTTTGGAACACTCGGGCCGCAAACGGAAAGGTGTCGATCAAGGGCTTGACGGCACCGATCGTCTGCCCGATGGACGACTCGGGCCTGACGGCCCCCATGGTGATCTTTTCGACGAACTGCTGCGGGGCAGACACGCTCTCTTTCAGTGGCCGCTTGGTGTAGGAATCTACGCCAGTGAGACGCTCGACAATTCCCTTCACACCAGGGGCGGCATTCCTGCCCACGAAGTCTTCCAGGGTCTTGCCCACCGTGCCCATGTAGCTGAGGCTGCCGTCAGGCTCGTAGCTGGGCCGGACAAGGTTGATGGTATCAATGCCTGGGAGGTCAATGTCCGTGATCCAGGGCGTAACACCAGGCTTGACGGTCCCAAACGGAACACCAGAAAAGAGCCTAGACGCAAAGCCTTCGTCTCCATCGCCCGATGCCCTGAATCCGTAGTTGGCTTTGATGGACTCGGGAACGTACTCGTCCTCTCCGCTGGAGAACAACTCGTTCGGCAGACGAAGACCGGCTTGGGTGAACCGACCGCCAGGACGCTCCCAAATGTTCGAGGCAACCCACTTCCCAATGCGGGAGGTGAAACTCCAGAACGGAAACGCTCGCCTCATGAACTCGCGTTCAATCTTGGTCAAGCTGGACGGGTCGGTGTGGGCGTTTCGCATGACACGAACAGCCTCGCCAACGTCCCAGCCCTGCATCATCAGGGCAAAGGTCCCCTCCATCCGGTTCATTTTCTCGGTGGTGTCACCGACTGCGGCACCCCATCGAAGGATTGGGTTCTGCACATTTCGTGGGTCTTTCATCCCGAGCTGATTGAAGTTCCGCCAGCTCTCAGCATTGAGCAGCTCGTTCTCTGGCATGGTGCTGAGCGGACTGAGCCCCTTGCCAGTGAGAAAGTCCCACCCCTGGTACCCGATCGTGTTGGTTTGGCTTCGGCCCGGGAGCATCTCATCGATCGTCCCACCGGCAGTCTGAATGTTGTCGCCCAGGGACTGGAGGTCCATGTTCCTGGTGACTTCGAGGGCCTTGTTCGAGAACATGTCCCTGCGGAAGGCGTTCACCCGCTCTTCGACGGTGTCGAGATTGCCGTACTTCCGGATCTTCTGGAGGTAGAAGTCGAGCGTCGGCAGGTCCCCTTGGATCAAAGCCTTGGTGGCGTTGGCTCCGTCCACCATGTGCTTGCCGCCGGTCTGAACATAGTTGACGAACTTCCCCCCGTACCAGTCTCTCGTGAACTTGGCTGGCCAGGAAAGAAGCGAGCTGCGCCACACCCGAGTGACGTCATCCCACAGCTTCAGGAACCCCTGCTTGACCGCCGCCGAGGATTCAAACCGCCCGATGTTGGCAAGTCGCTGGAGCTGGGACCTGTCGAGACTGGCTCGGTTTAGCTGATCGATCTCGTCGATCTGCCCGGGGAACCTTTCTCGGAGAAGCCCAAGGATCCTGTCCTTGGCTCCAGCCGTGGCGAAGTCGTGAGCCGGATCAAACGGAAGCCCGGTAGCGGGGTTCACTGTGTCTGGGTTGATCTCTGGGCGAAGCGCAATCGGAGTGTCCGGGTCCAGATTGCTTCGCTGGCCAAGCTCCTGAAGGGCCTGGGGCACAGACACCTGCCTGCCTGGCAGCTCAGTTGCCGCACGATATGTCGCCTGGCCGTTCCGCACCGGGCCCGGAGATGTCCGGGTGGAGCGAGTCAACATGTCTTGGAGGAAGTTGCTTGACTCGATGGCCTTGTCCGAGCCGAGCATGTAGTCGGTGTAGTCATCCAGGACGTTCCGCCCGAACAGAGGCATGCCGGTTTGGTTCGCCCGAGGATCCATGTTCTCAAGCAAGTTAGCGATGTTGTTGGCTTGGTTGGCGTCGAACTTCTTGATCGGACCAGTTCCACCCCAGACTTGCTTGGGCATGTGAGACCCGTCGTCTGGGGTCATGAAGTTCGGGAACGTCTCTGGGTTTCCGTACTCTTGGTTGAGTCGCCTCCTGATGATCGTGGACCGCTGCCGTCTCGGGAGCATGTCTTCTGCCGACTGGCCCGGCTGGCGAACAAGGTCGGGGTTCTGGCTGAGTTCGTTCAGAACCTTGGTTCCCCCTGGAGTCTTCAGGTAGTCGCCTCGCTTCCGGGCTTCACCTGCGATTGAAGACACCAGGCCGCCGCCTGCTTCTCGGGAGTTCTGGTCAATGAACTCCTGAAAGCTGAAGTCGCTGGTCTGTCTCGGGAAGAACCGGGTGCCGTTCTCGTCCACCAAGCTCATGCCCGGGAGCCCGGCCCGAATCCGCCTGTCCAGCTCGTCCTTCAGCCACTGCGGTGCGTTGTCCACGAACTCCTGGAGCCTTGGGTTGGCGGCGATCAGGGCCCGCTCGGCCTCGCTTCCGCCAGTCTCGATCACGCTTCGGACGGCAGCCGATGCCTGCGGGTCGCCAAGGTCTTCAGCCAAATGCGAAATCTGGTCATGAAGCCTCTCCCTGGCTTGGATCTGGGTGGTGCTGACGTGCCTGTTGAAGGCGTCGTTGACGTGCTGGTCGGCGGCGGCGAGGGTGTTGCCGGTGTTTTTGTTGAAGAGCTTGTGCCCGAGCCG
>JGI25922J50271_10000615_pt1 | contig 10355 bp, 11 predicted proteins | sample LauGreSu1BDMLBDD_2_FD_50271 | JGI IMG/M metagenome (IMG submission 50271) | reverse complement strand
CTACCCCTGAGAAGCAACGCTGTAGTTACCAAGAAGCAGTGTGAGACGAAGTCTCTGGTGCACTGAGAAGCATCGCTGCTACCCCTGAGAAGCAACGCTGTAGTTACCAAGGCTGAATTGGATAAATATAATATTAATATTTTATCTATAGCCCCACAACGCTACACTTTACTACACTTTGCCCCACCAACCTCATTTTTATGGCCCTGAGGGGCGTTCTATAAATATAAAAGCTGCGCACTGCAGTGGCTGCCCACAACTTTTCCACAGAAAAGTTGCCCCTCTTTACAGTTCGTACCAGATGTGCTACACTCTGCACGCTGCTGCCTGTTGGGTAAAACTGCCCGTGCTTGAGCACTGAAGCCGTGAAAGCAAGAACAGGCTACTAGAATGGATTCCACGATGCCAGCACTAGACAAGATCTTCATTGGTTACGAGACTGCGAGCGGGGCGGATACCGACCACGACGCACCGAAGGCTTTTCTTATCGTCCACAGCGACGGCTCCGTAGAGGCCTGGGTGGACGAGGCTTACCTTCTCTTCTCCAAGCCTGTCCACTGGGAGCTGTGTACTTCCTCTGCGGGCATCCACACCCGTGAGGAAGCCTTGCTGGAGGCTCGCAGGGTGGCGAGGTCGTTCGGGTTGACCCGTTTGTCTCGGCTTCCCAGGGCTGCTCCTGAGGCTCCTGTCGCCCCTGTGGTCAAGGACGCGATCACGGTTGTTGCACCAAAAAATCCAGGTCTGGCACTGCGTCTGGTGAATGCCCCACTACAATAACGCTGGCCAACCTCCAAGGTAGCCATCTCTCTGGGCAGTGTCCTGCGTTTCGTGGGGCACTGCTCATTTCTTCTCCTCTAGGTTCCCTGTTCCATTCCCTGGGCAGGGAACTTTTTTTTACGGAATCAGCTGGAAAGCCTTCGGTTTTCCTTTGGAGAGTTTGCTTGGGCCCTACAATGGCTGCATAGCAGCGCAGCACACTGCTTGCAAAGCCTTGGGACGGATTCGCAAGAATCAGGGACTCGGCTAGCAGCCTGTGCAGGGGATGGTGCCACCACGCTATTCTGCTGCTCATCACGGACTCAGGAAAGTTGCCTTGCCCCCAGGCCACTGGAATGACCCGCAGAGAGAAGGCGTAACGAAAGTTGCGTCTTCTTTTTTTTTATGGGTTGTTTTAAATATATCGTTGCACTGTTTTATGATATTGCTGCCGTGCATTCTATAATGAAGTCATGCGTAAGAGAAGATGTTCCCCGTGGAACATCTTCAGGGAGGATGCAAAGCCCCCTACGAGCACACTTCAGCAGCTACGAACTATATTGCTGGCGGTCGGGTAGGCCGCGCCCACCTTGCTTCGGCAAGCTAACAGTGGGTTTTTGAAGTGGAAGGCGATCCTAATCAGGTCGCCTTTTTCAATAAAGCACGAAAAGAAGAAGGAATGGAGCAAATATCATGGCAAAGAACAATACGAATAACTTCAAGCCGAGCATGCGAAAGGTCAAGGAGGCCATCATGACGAAGGTCGCCCACCGAAAAGCGAACCACGATGGCACTACGGCCGCCCGTGCTCGCAAGAAGTGATACTGTGTGAGTGAGTTATCCGATGAGAGGGAGCCACGCACCGAAAGGTGCGTGGTGTTTTTTTATCTGATTCTTCCAGAAAGGGAAGGACTTTGTGCTGGGATCATTGAAATTTCTTGCGAAGCTCGAAATTTCAATGTGGTTCATGCCAGCGTTCAGGAAGGAACTAGATGGGTGAATCCAATCGAGATTCGTCCACCTTCCATGGCACTGAAATCCATGTAGGACAAGCGTCGCCGAAGACGGCAAGCACTGCAGATGTCATGCACTTTTCCAACCGGCAACTTTAAAGTTTGCATGGATGGCACTGAACTGGACGCGATTGCCTGGAGGGTACTCTCCTGGTCGGAAGTGCATGACAGTTCCTGTCTCGAGCGGAAGCACTGTTGATGATTGCAATCGACAGGTTGGCTGCCCGGAAAGTCCATGGAGATGAGGCGGATTTCCTCGTCGAGTGCCGCACTGAAACCATGATCCATAGAGTTTGCACTACAGCTGCAGCTGTTCTGTCGTAAACTCCATGGTTGGTGCACTGAACGGATATTCTGCGCACTGATTACAGGGCGTTGATGAGAATGGCCTGGTTGGGATGGTTGTGCGGCGGATACGGGGCGATGGTGCCGCACTGAAAAGGTTATGGGGGAGTTTTCTCTTTCCACGACGAGAAGAGCGTATTTCTGGACACGGTCTCAAAAAAAGGTGAAGATTCCAGTTATGGGGCAGTTTTCTTGCCCGGATGAAGAACCATGCTGCTGCTTCCCCTTATGTGCAGAATCACCGTTCCGCGCCCTTGACTATTGGCTGGTTCCCGTTACGCTTCTGTTCATGAGCGGTAACTCCATTGATCTGAGCACGATATTGACTGTGGATACCAGTGTTAGCGAGCGGGACTACGAGGACACGGTGCTTGGGCACCTGGACGCGAATCTTCGCCTGCTGGGCTGGCATCGAGATTCTTCGTGTGATCGCTTGTCCACGGAGCTGTTTTCCATGGGCGATGGGCCTTCCCGGGATGTGGAGGAGGCTCGGGCTCTGGTTCGGATAGCCTGGTACGTTCTGGGACTACCCAGGCCTGCGTGGCCCGATCCCCTGGCTGAGTTGCACAGGCGTGCAGGGGAGGCTGGATGAGCCCGCTGGAATCGTATTGCTCTCGCTTGGGCTGGCGTTCTGCCCGTACGGCACGCAGTGGTCTTCATCGCTGCCTGGAACTGGCGGGCATTCAGGAGGGCAACCTTGCCAAAGGCGTGACCTATGCGGATTCCGCCAAGCTCGTGCGGGAACTGCATGACAGGTACCGGGCCAGGACAGCTGCCAAGTTGATAAGTTTCTGGCGAGAGATGATCCGTGAATGCTGGCGACTGGGCTACATGGACAAGGATGCTGCGGAGCGTGCCATGCCTCGATCTCCGTCGCGTCCCGTGGAGCCTCCTGCAGGCAGGCATCTGAGCGAGGACGAACTGCGTGCCCTTGCGAGTGCGTGCGGTTCAGGTGCATGCGGTTGCCGCAACGAGGTTCTGCTGTGTCTGCTGGGCGCTGGTCTTCGCCGTTCGGAGATCATTGGTCTGAAGTGCTGCGACTGGAGCGGAGGATTGCTTCGGGTGCGAGGCAAGGGCGGTAGGATCCGGGAACTACGGATGCCACTGGAGAGTGCGGAGGCGATGGACTTGTGGCTGGCCACCAGGGGTGATTCCCATGGCGATGCTCCGTTGGTGTGTGCTGTTCGCGGGGGTCGTTCCTCCGGGCGTGCACTGAGCGAGTCTGGGGTTCGCACCATCCTGAGCGAGCTGGCTCACAGGGCTGGCGTCTCCGGGCTGACGCCGCATGACTTCAGAAGGACGTTCGCAGGCGAGGCTCTGAGCCGTGGGGCTGACATCGGGGTGGTGATGCGTCTGATGGGGCACGCGGATCCGTCCACCACATTGCGTTACGACCGTCGTCCAGCGGAGGCTGCGTGGGAGTGGTCTCAGCGTCTGGGTTCTCCTCTGCGTGGGCTGAAACAAGAAACTCCATCAATCCCGTAACATGCCCTTTGGTTCGCCGAAAATTTTCGGGGGGAACTAGAATGCGTGGTGGGAACTGGGGAAGTGCACGCCAATGCATACGCGGACGAGGAGGAAGGAGAAGTCCATGGGATTGTTCAGCGCAGAAGACTCCGCACATAAGTTTCTCACCAGGGAACTCAGGAAGAGACGAGGCAAGTCGTATGGCAGCGGCCAGCTCCTGTACTATCCGCCCATAAAGATGCTGGAGTGCTACGATGGATTTCGCTTCTCCCTTCAGGCTGGTATGCATCACTATTGCAGCCCAAGGTCATGGGATCCGCCCGTGTGGACGGAATGGGAGATCGGCTACCCCAGCTCACCTGAGGCGAAACTGATGCCGTACGCGGAACACCCTTCCACGCCAACGGACACGGTCTACGGACACGTGCCTTCGCTGGTCATCATGGAGATGATCCAGGAGCATGGAGGGCTCGTGGGCGCGGACCCCCTGGAAGAACTCAGAGAGAAGGCAGGCAGCCAGTGAGGACCAGGTTCCGGGAGGATATGGCAGTGCTCATGTCCTCCATGACCTGATGGATGTCCACCGTCCATTGAACCCTGTGCTCTGGAGGAACAGGCTGTCGGGACGACGCCACGGCAAACTGAGCCAGCATGAGCCGTGCATCCTGTAGTGCAGCTGCATCAGGAGCAGCAGCGAAATGCGCCACCATTCCCTTGCCTGTCTCGAGCAGACGCTGCCATGGAGTTTGGACCTCCGGGTTGAAGTGAAAGTCCATGGGTAGGCTGGAGTGGTCTGAAAAGTTCATGGCATACCGGATTATAGGCTCTTCTCGGGCGGTTGCTCTGCGATGTGGGGTACAAAGTCGATATCCCTGTCATCAGGCACAGGCGGCTGGTGGTGCCATCGAACCTTCCATGGCTGCGAGCTGGCGCGTGCCGCCGAGGCGAAGCGTGCGAAGTTGCGACCATGAGGCTCTGGCTCCCTGTCCCATTCCTTGAGCGGCATGCCCCATCTCTTCCTCAATGCCGCCCAGCAGAATCTTCCAACTGTACCGCTCCAAAGGGGATACGGTTTCGCCCATTCCATGAGATAGGCTCCGTTCAAGGCAAGCCATGCTCCCTCCTGCGCCAATGGATTTGGGATCCATCCCCTGGCCAGCGGATCTGATATCCTGTCATTGACTTCGTCAACGGCTTTGCCCCAGTTCTTGATGAGCCATTGAGCGTCCTCCATGGACACCTGCGGATGAGTCACCTTGACTCCTTTTGCGGGGCTGGCTCCTGTCCATCCTTCCTTGGAAGACGCTTCTCCCAGAGCTCGGGACAGGCTCTCGGCAAGATCCATGACGGATCCTGTCCGCCTGCGCGAGAAGTCTATGCATCGGTTCGCGCACAAGCCCAGAGCCCCAGCCACAGGCTTGCCGCCGCGCTTGCCCTGGACGATCTCCACCTCGTTCGTGCCATACCCATCTATCCATGCGGATGCAACGATGAAGTTAGCCCATTCAGAGCGTACGGGATTGTGCTGGACTTTCTTTGCCATTCATCAGGTATATCGACTGGAAAGGCGTCGTCCCAGAGGACCTGGACGCAGTCCTGACTGCTTGTCGCGGCAGGGAAAAATCGAGAAACATCGAGATTCCGTCGATGTTCTCCCCTTGAAGCCCGTTCATCTCACTAGAAAGCACATGCAGGGAAGCCATGCGAATGGCGTCGTCCCGGTGGAGCAAAGAGTATGACTACCCGAATCACCACCAACGAGCAAGTTCGTGAACTCTACACTCCGTCCTCCGAGGATTGGGAGTCCATTCCCTCTGGCCTGGGGTCGAGGCTTCTTGTCCACCTCCTGACCAAATCCGATGTCTACGGTCGGGCGAAGGTCGAACTGTCGGAGAACGACATTATCAGCATTTCCTCGTCTGGAGCGTTTGGCGGGGCGTTGGCTTTCCTCATCGGCAAGGACATCGGTGCGCGAGAGTACCGCAAGCATTGGTCGGCATCCCGCGATGCAGCCGCGATCACCCTGTCCCTCATCGCAAGGGGAGTCAGCGGAGGTCGATTCCGAAACCGCGACATCGCAGCGACCGTTGTGCGAGACACGGAGATTGCCCGCGCGATCATGGCGTGTGAAGGCTGCGAGCGGTACGGCAACGGAAGTTCCTTCCGTGTCCTTGAAACGGAAGACTTCAAGATCATGGCTGCGGAGGACATCGGCGCGGTTGCCGCCGTCTGCGTTGCGGACTCCTACACGGTGCAGAAGGCGCTTGGGTCGCTTGATGCAGTCCTGATGAAGAGCTTCATCACGGAGTTCACGTCCCTGTACAGGGAGCGCCGCTTCTCTCCCGTGGATGTCATCACCATCCTGTCTACCTACATCTCTCCGTGTTCGGACGATGGAATGCACCTTGTGAGCGAACTTGTGCCGAGCATCGGTGAACGGTGGAGTCCGAAGGCAGATAGGACTCTCCGAACTCACGCCATCCTTGATCGGGATGCCGTTGAGTGGAAGCAGGGAAACTACGGAGACAGGGGATGGCTTCGCATGGCTCTCAACCATTGCACCGAGAAAAGCCCCGATACCCTCGTGAGTTGGATCGGACAGGCTCCGTGCCTCTACGAGTTCCTCAACACCGCAGCCAAGCAGCGCCGTGGAGTCATCGCAGCACGCGAACTCATCAAGATGGTTGGGCGGTAGGGCGTCGTCCCAGAAGCCCCCTGACCATGCCCCGCCGTTGGGGTGGAAACGATCAGCACTCTCTCAAAGGACAATCAGGACAATGAACCTCGTCGATACCATCAAGCGTTACAAGGCAGCGAACATCCCGTGCATGATCTTCGGTGCGCCCGGAGTCGGCAAGTCGCAGCAGGTCCATCAGGCAGCAGAGGGCAAGAAGGTCATTGATGTCCGTCTGTCCATGCTCGACCCCGTTGACCTCCGTGGTCTGCCCACCGTGGAACGCACCGAAAGCGGCGCGAATGTGGAGTGGGCGCGTCCCGAGTTCATCCCGCAGGAAGGCGAGGGCATCCTGTTCTTTGACGAACTGAACACGGCTCCCGTGAGCGTGATGAACGCCGCCCTCCAGATCATCCTCGACCGCAAGTGCGGTCCGCACAAGTTGGGTGACGGTTGGTACATCTGCGCGGCAGGGAACAAGACTGCCCACCGCGCCCATGTGCAGCCGCTTTCGGCTCCGCTCCGCAACCGCTTCGCCATCGTGAACTACGAACCCGATGTCAAGTCGTGGACTACTTGGGCGTTCGGTTCGGGCATCCACGATGATGTCGTGGGCTTCCTCAACTTCCGTCCCGCCCTCCTGTCCACGGATAGCAAGGACGAGTACGAGAACTTCGCCTCGCCCCGCTCTTGGGAGCGCGTGAGCCATCTGATCGCGTCTGGCACGGATGACATGGAGTTCGTCGCGGGACTGATCGGCAAGGGCGCGGCTGCGGAGTTCGACGGCTACCGCCGAGAACTTGCGGACATGCCCGACATCGACGCTCTTCTCGCGGGTCGGGAGAAGTTCAACCACAACCCCAAGCGCGTGTCGGTTTCCTACGCCGTGGCTATGGGACTATCCTCCCGCCTCCTCCGTGGCGACTCCAAGTTCGTGTCCGCGAACACGGACAAGGCGTGTGAGATCGCAAGCGTGATGCCTCCAGAGATCACTTGCCTGTTCATCGTCCGTTCGATGGTGGGCAACAACGATGTCCGCAAGGCGATCCTGTCCGCGAAGTCGGCGCACAAGTGGGTCACGCAGCACTCCGAACTGATCGACCGATACGGCATCCGCAAGTGATGGGCGTCGTCCCAGAGGGAGCCTAGTCATGGCAAAGCGAACCAACAAGACCAACGGCGCGGCAGGGGTGGCTACGGCTGCCCCTGCCGCTTCCCCCTCCACCACCTACTCTGGTGCGGATGTCCTCGACGGACTCGACCGCGACAGGCAGAAGCGCATCGACGGATGCTGCATGACGCTGTACCGCTACATGCCCTTCTGGGGCTTCCTCACGGCGGGATGTCGGTTCATGGTGTCCGATGTCCCCACCGCTTGCGTGGACAAGAGCGGCAATGTCCGTCTTGGTCGCGCCTTCATGGACAAGTTGACCGACAAGCAGCTCTGCTTCCTGATCGCCCATGAGATCGGTCATGTCGCCTTCTCTCACTTCGACCGTCGCCTCAACCGCGACCCGATGCTCTGGAACGCCGCCAACGACTTCGCGGAGAATCTCATCCTGATCGACCAGATGGGACATGATTCTTGGATCGAAGGCGGTTGCCTTGACGAGAAGTACCGCGACCTGACTTCGGAGCAGATTTACGAGGACCTGGTCCGCAACGGCGGCGGTGGCGGCGAGGTCAGCGTGGGCGGCACGGGTGCGGACATGCAGGACGGAGAGAATCCCAACAGCGAACCGAAGGACGGCGAGAAGGTCGCCCGTGAGCGCGGCGACGAGGAGCGACAGTCGGAGCAGGATTGGGACAGGGCGATTGCCCGCGCCGCAGCCTACGCCAAGCAGCAGGGCGAGTTGTCCGAAGGTCTTGAGCGCATGGTGTCGCAGAAGGTGGACAGTAAGGTTCCGTGGGGCGAGAAGTTGCGGCAGTACCTTCGGTTCGGCGTGAGCCGCGACCGCCGCGACGATTATCAGTTCGTGCCGCCGAGCCGCCGCTTCGTCTGGCGGGACATGTACCTTCCGTCCCCGTGTGGATTCAATGCACCGAAGATCGCATTCGCCGTTGACACTTCGGGTTCCATCGGTGAGGCTGAAATCTCACAGGCGGTCGCGGAGATTGAGGAAATCCGCAAGCAGTTCGGATGCTCCCTCTACCTGATCGACTGTGATGCCGAGGTTCACGCAGGACGGTGGCTCGACGCTTGCGAAGCCGTGCCGACCAAGTTCAAGGGCGGCGGCGGCACGGACTTCGCCCCCGTGTTCTCCCACCTTGAAGAGAACCGAATCGGAGTCGATGTATGTGTCTACATTACCGATGGTTACGGGAACTTCGGCAGCAAGCCTTCGATGGATGTCATCTGGGTTATGACCACCGCAGAGAAGCCGCCGTTCGGTGAGTGCGTTCAGATCGGAGTTCCTTCCTGAAAGGGAGGGAACCCGATTCGGGCGGGAAAAATAATCTCATATATTTGTAGATTTCTTGTCCAAGCCACTTGACATGGGCGTCGTCCCACCGCATGATCTCATACAACCTCCCCACGGTGGGGAGCAAGTCCAGAAACGCCTCATCCCAAAACGGGCTACAGGCTAGAAGGAACAATGACAAGCATGAGCAACCTCTTCACTACCGTTTCAAACCAGATCGCGTCCAACATGCTTCGCAAGGCGGCTCTCACTCCGCATGGCAAGGACAACGAGGATTCGGACCGTGCGTTCGTGATGAACAACCCGAGCGCGAAGTTCGACGGCACGACCGTTGCCATCATCGGCGGCGGCTTCCAGATCGGCGCTCCTGCCAAGAGCGTTGCGAAGAACGCTCCGCTTGCGGAGTGGATCGTGGAGTTCATCCTTCCGCGCCTGTCGGACAACACCAAGCGCGAGCTTGTGAACAACCTCATGTTCCGACACTCGCAGTCGGTGGCTTCGGAGTCGGTGGGCGTTCCCGTTGTCACGGGCGGGTCGGAGCAGATCAAGAAGGTCTACGCCGCCGCCACGAAGGAGATCGACGGAGCAAGCGCCGTCCTCGACCCCATCGGCTCCACGCCGAAGGCTCCCAACTCCTCCGTCATGGGTGATGTCGCCACGGTGTTCGTCGCTGACGGCAGCGCCAACATCGCGGGAGCAATGGACGATGCTGCGTTCGCCGCTCTGGAGGCTGCGTACATCGCGGCAGCAGAGTCCCGTGGCAGCAAGCCCGTCAAGGTCGCCAAGCCCCGCACCCCGAAGGTGAAGTCCGCGATCACGAAGGTCAAGGGCGTCGTCCCGACGATGCAGTAATCACAGACAAGAAATCCCCTCCCCCCATGACCAAAGAAGTGTCTGGGGGAGGGGGCTTCCCCTCGCGGGCAAGGGAAGCCAACACAACAGCCCCGTAGGAGAACTTCAGAATGCCGCGCAAGGCAAAGAACAACACCGTCCTTCCCCCGTCCGCAAATCCGCTTGCCATCTGCAACGCGCTTCGCATCCCGCCCGCGACTTACTTCGGCGCGATGGCGAAGTTCGCGCAAACGATTCAGTCGGCAACCGCCGAGTTCGACCGTCTGGCGGGTTCCGATTCGCAGCGGCAGAGTGCGCTCCGCGCCCATGTCGCTTCGCAGATCGGGACTCTGCTGAACGGCAGCAGCACCCCCGAGCCGACCGCGCAGCGCGCTGCCAAGCCGAAGGCGAAGGTCGGTCGCAAGCCGAAGGCAGAGAAGGCTGCTGCCAAGCCGAAGCCGAAGGTCGGTCGCAAGCCGAAGGCGAAGTCCGACGATGCCACCTCTGGCGGCACGGCTGGGCGTCGTCCCAACGGTCCCGATGGCAAGGGAGTCAAGCAGATCGTGAGCGAGATCCTCCAGAACTCCACCATGCCGATGGGCACGGATGCCATTGAGGGTCTGGTGCGTGAGCGTTACGACAACGCGGGCATCAATGTCCCCGAGAGCATCAGCGGTCAGATCGGCACGGCTCTCTCCCATCTCCGCAAGGACGATCAGATCACCGCCGAGAGCGGCGATGGTCGGCGCAAGCTCTACTCGTGGTCTGCCGCCACGGTGGGCGCGTGAGCAACGGCGGGAATGGCATCGAAGGAATCCCCCCCTCTGGGAGCAGCAATGCTCCCGA
>JGI25922J50271_10000613_pt1 | contig 10359 bp, 8 predicted proteins | sample LauGreSu1BDMLBDD_2_FD_50271 | JGI IMG/M metagenome (IMG submission 50271) | reverse complement strand
AGAATAGCGAGGTGGCGACCCTGGACTCCAAACTCTCATCAGTCCTTGGTGATCGCACAGCTAAGGCACTCGATACAACTTTCGGCTATCGCACTGTGGGGGATCTTCTCCATCACTATCCACGCCGCTATTTAGTACGAGGTGAACTCAGCGATATCGCAGCCCTTAATGAGGGCGATGAGGTAACAATTCTTGCGGAAGTATTTAGTGCATCAACCCGACGTTTTGCTGCTCGTAAAGGGAACATGCTTGAAGTCGTTGTTACAGATGGAACGTCCAAACTCTCGCTTACATTCTTCAATCAAGCATGGCGTGAGAAAGAACTAAAAGTTGGACAACAGGGTCTCTTTGCTGGGAAAGTCGGTGTCTTTAATGGCAAACGACAACTAGCCCATCCTGACTATGAACTCATTCCCGACGGAAACGATGTCGATGCAGCCGTTGAAGGCTTTGCAGGTAAATATCTTCCGATGTATCCAGCATCTGCAAAATTGCCTTCATGGAAAATTTCTCAATGTATAGCGCTCTGCATCGGTGGTTTGGATGAGATTGTTGACCCGATTCCGCAATCTATTCTCGATAAGCATAAGTACCCCTCGCTGCAGCAAGCACTCATACAGATCCACCAACCAGCAGATTTAGATAGCGCTGAACTTGCACGGGAACGGCTGACTTTTGATGAGGCATTTATTTTGCAACTCTTACTCGTCAGCCGTAAAGAGAAGATGAAGTCACTCGATGCAATTGCACGCCCCCGACGAGATGGCGGAATACTTTCAGCCTTTGATCAATCACTTCCCTTTGAGCTCACAGCTGGTCAGATCGCTGTGGCTGCAGAAATTGAAGGTGATCTCGCTCAGTCGCATCCTATGCATCGTTTATTGCAAGGCGAGGTTGGTTCTGGAAAGACGGTGATTGCACTGCGAGCTATGTTGGCCGTTGTTGATAACGGGGGACAGGCAGCGTTGCTTGCACCAACTGAAGTATTGGCCGCACAACATCTTCGTACTATCGAAAAACTTATGGGCGAGCTAGCCCATGGTGGAATGATCGGTGCACCAGAGTTTTCGACTCGCGTAACACTGATTACCGGATCTCAAAGTGCGGCAGAACGTAAAGATGCACTTGCACTTGCTGCTAGCGGTGATGCTGGCATTGTCATTGGAACTCACGCCTTACTGAGTGCATCAGTTGAGTTTGATGACCTTGGATTGATTGTTGTGGATGAGCAACATCGATTCGGTGTTGAACAGCGTGATGCTCTAAAGGGAAAGGCAAAGATTCCACCACACTTACTAGTGATGACTGCAACCCCGATTCCACGAACTGTTGCAATGACAGTATTCGGTGATTTAGATGTCTCAACTTTGCGAGAGCTACCTTTAGGTCGAGCGCCAATAACTACCCATGTTGTGAATACTTTAGAAAAGCCAGCATTTTTAGAGAGAGCATGGGAGCGCATCTGCGAAGAAGTGTCGCAAGGACATCAAGCCTATGTAGTTGCTTCACGGATCAGCGCAGATGTCACAGAAGATGCCGATATCGACTTCCTCATGGGGACAACAACACTTGAACTTGCAAGCGTTGATGAGTTAGCGCCAAAACTTGCAACTGGTGCACTCAAGGGAGTTCGCGTAGCACCACTGCATGGTCGACTTCCTAGCGAGCTCAAAGAGGCGACAATGAGCGCATTTGCAGCACACGAACTAGATGTTCTCGTCTCGACCACTGTTATCGAAGTCGGCGTCGACGTGCCCAATGCAACGGTAATGGTGATCATGGATGCAGAACGCTTTGGCGTATCGCAATTACATCAATTGCGCGGACGCGTGGGACGTGGAACATCACCTGGTCTATGTATTTTGATCACAACTGCAGTTGTAGAAACTCCGGCTCGGATACGCCTTGAAGCAGTTGCTGGAAGTACAGATGGATTTGAACTTTCACGAATTGATCTAGAGCAGCGCCGAGAGGGAGATGTTTTGGGTGCCGCCCAATCTGGCTCTCGCTCACATCTGCGTTTACTTCGAGTGTTGCGAGATGAAGATCTCATACTTAGCGCCCGAGCAGATGCGCAGGAAGTATTGGCTAGTGATCCCAATCTGTCGAAGCACGAGCAGTTAGCGAGAGAGTTCGCTAAAGTTGAAGATGACGAAGCTTCCGATTTCATAGATAAGGGTTAGGTCGATGAGAATTATTGCTGGCCTAGCTAAAGGTAGAAATATCCCTGCAGTCGCACAATCGACTCGACCAACTTCAGATCGGGCACGCGAAGCACTCTTCTCTTCCCTTGCATCAGAATTCGGTGAATTTGATGGTCTTAATATTCTTGATCTCTATGCCGGTACTGGAGCAATAGGTCTTGAAGCGCTTTCGCGCGGTAGCTCGACGGTGCACTGTGTAGAAAGTAACGAAAAGGCGGCGCAATCAATTCTTGCAAACTATGAAGGAATTAAGAGTTCCCAATTTCCTGGAAATTTCCATCTCTATTCGATGCCCGTTGATCGTTTTCTCGAAGGTCCTGCGCCAATGCAGTACCACTTCATCTACATTGATCCACCTTACGATTTTTCCGATGTTGAAGTTATCGAAAATCTCATTGCACTCGTCGATGGAAAATTTATCCATCCAGACGGATTGATCGCAGTTGAGCGAAATAGCAGAGTGCGAGAGTTGAGCTGGCCGTACGGACTTGAGCAACTACGTGAAAAAAACTATGGTCAAGCAACGATTTTCTACGGCGTTCCTACGCCTGAAATGGATCTCGGCTGATCTTCTTGCTAGCGTTTACCTTATGAAGCGCGCTGTCTGCCCTGGATCGTTCGATCCTGTGACTCTTGGGCACCTGGATATCATCGAACGAGCTAGCGCTCAATTCGACGAGGTAGTCATCGCTGTCTTAGTTAACCGAACCAAGTCGAGCATGTTTACAGTCCAAGAGCGCATGGAGATGATTGCGAAGACAACTGCGCATCTTCCAAATATTCGAGTCGACTCTTGGTCAGGGCTCCTTGTTGAATATTGCAAGAGCAACGATATTCAGAGCATTGTAAAAGGTTTACGCGCAGTTACTGACTTCGATTACGAGTTACAGATGGCCCAAGTCAATCTCCAAGCATCCGGTGTCGAGACGATGTTTATGGCGACAGCACCTGCGCACTCCTTCCTTTCATCCTCACTAGTAAAAGAACTTGCCCATTACGGTGGAGATGTTTCATCGATGGTTCCAAAGATCGTGAACGAGGCTCTTAAGGCTCGCGTAGCAGAAAGTGGTAACTGACCATGGATTCAATTGAAAAACTCAATGCCGCAATCACTCTGATTGAAGAAGCACGTGGAGTTCCACTATCTGCTTCTTGTGTAGTTCATCGTGGAGAAATTCTAGAAATACTAGATGGAGCTCGGGTTGCTCTGCCTACAGATCTTGACCAGGCGATTGAAATCATCTCTTCACGCGATCTCATTATTGAAGAAGCACGCACGAGTGCAGAGCACTTGATTGCCACAGCACGCGAGGATGTTTCACGTATGGTTGAGCAGACTGCGATCGTTCAATCGGCACGCGATGAGGCGCAGCGCATTCTTGATGATGCACGTGCACTTGCAGATGAAGAGCGTGCCGAAGTCGAAAGTTACATTGACGGTCGATTGGCCACACTTGAAGTAATTCTTAATAAGACCATGGAAGCTGTCGCACGAGGCCGTGAGCGCCTCGAAGGTGCCGACGATAAGGATATTCTTTCGCAACTTTCTGAAGAAAAATAAGAGTAATTTCTGTGGTCAAGCCTTCCCATATTTACCATCTCAATACACACGAGGTTCCTCGCCGTGCTGGTGAGATGAAGGAGTACCAACTCGATCTCATCGTGCCTGAACCCTTGGGCGTTCCGTTGATCTCCGTGCAGATCGGATCTATCGTTGAAGTTGATGCACGTCTCGAGGCTGTTACTGAGGGAATTCTGCTCAGCGCAGAGATCTTTGCCGTTGCAACTGGTGAGTGCATACGCTGTTTAGACCCCGTTGAACTTGAAATCGATCGCAAAATTCAAGAGCTCTACCTTTACGAAGATGATGGTGGAAAGAAGAAGAGCCATTCCAAGAAGAGCCCGCCTGTAGAAGATGATCTCGATGAGGTGGAACTTCTCTATCTCGATGGCGTCATCATGGACCTGGAACCGCCGATCCGCGATGCGATTGTGCTCGATCTACCCGTGAATCCTCTCTGTGACCCGGACTGCATGGGGCTCTGCCCAGATTGCGGCCAGAAGTGGGCCCTGCTGCCGCAGGATCACGCCCATGAGGTCATCGATGCTCGATGGGCCGGCCTGGACGGTCTGGATTTTAAGAATTCGGACTCTTAGGGGATACTTCTCCCATACATTACCCCGCTCGACACCCCGCTCGATTACATATTTTTTATAAGAAGGACGGTTTACCTCATGCCAGTACCAAAGCGAAAGATGTCTCGTTCGAAGACACGTTCACGTCGAAGCATGTGGAAAACAACTGCCGCAGCACTTGCAAATTGCCCACAGTGCCAGCAGCCAAAGTTGCAGCACACAGCATGTCCAACATGCGGTACATATAACCGCCGCCAAGTTATAGACATCTGATCGAAGGCTTGTTCTGTTCTCTGATCTCACGAAGGCTCTCGGCGTTGAGGTTGATCCGCAACTCCTTGAATTAGCTTTAACCCATCGTTCATTTGCTTATGAAAATGGTTCATCGTTAACGAATGAGAGATTAGAATTTCTTGGAGATTCAGTTCTTGGACTCGTTGTTACAGAAGAGCTCTACCTACGCTATCCAGATTTAGACGAAAGCCGGCTCTCTCCACTGCGTTCTGGCATTGTAAATATGCGAGCGCTGGCAGATATCGCGCGCACTCTCGAACTCGGTAAATACATTCGCCTCGGAAAAGGTGAAGAAGTTACCAATGGTCGCGATAAGAACTCCTTATTGGGAGATGCGCTAGAGGCGCTCATTGGAGCGATCTATATCGATTCTGGTTTTGCGACCGCCTCAGCTGTTATTCAAAGACTTATCAAAAGTACTCTCGAAGAAGCAATGGCAAAAGGTGCCGGACTTGATGGAAAGACCGCCCTACAAGAGCTCGTTGCATCCCTAGGAAAGGGAACACTCGAGTATGTGGTTGCCGAAAGCGGTCCAGATCACGACAAATCCTTTACCGCTACTGCGGTAGTCGGGGGAGTCGAAATTGCGCAAGGAGAAGGCAAAAGTAAGCGTGAAGCCGAGCAAGCCGCGGCCCGTAGTGCCTACGAAAAATTGAGCTCATAAACCGATAGGTTTGCCCACGTGTATTTGAAGAGCATCACCCTCAAGGGCTTTAAGTCCTTNGCCTCAGCGACGACTCTTCGCCTTGAGCCAGGAATTACCTGTGTGGTTGGACCTAACGGCTCTGGAAAATCTAACGTTGTTGATGCCCTTACCTGGGTTATGGGTGAGCAAGGCGCAAAGTCTCTTCGTGGCGGAAAGATGGAAGATGTAATTTTTGCAGGAACTTCAGGGCGTGCTCCTCTTGGTCGAGCAGAGGTATCGCTGACTATTGATAACTCAGATGGCGCACTGCCGATCGAATATAGCGAAGTAACTATTTCGCGAATACTTTTCCGTAACGGTCAGAGTGAATATCAAATCAATGGCGAAGCATCGCGCCTTCTGGATATTCAAGAACTCTTAAGTGATTCAGGTATTGGCCGTGAAATGCACGTCATCGTGGGTCAGGGCCAGCTTGATGCAATCTTGATGGCTACTCCTGAAGAGCGTCGAGGATTTATCGAAGAGGCTGCCGGTGTTCTCAAGCATCGCAAGCGTAAAGAGAAGGCGCTGCGCAAGCTCGATTCAATGCAGGCAAACCTTGCTCGCGTGCAAGATCTCACCGTTGAACTTCGTCGCCAACTTCGCCCGTTAGGAAAACAGGCAGAGGTTGCCAAGAAAGCTGCAACGATTCAGGCCGATCTTCGTGATGCCAAGCTGCGCCTTCTAGCCGATGACTTTATTAATTTATCTAAGACACTCGATGCTGAAGTTGCAGATGAGACCGCGCTACGCGCTCGCAGATCTGAAGTTGAAGGTGAACTCGAAACAACTCGCCGTCGCGAAGAATCACTCGATGCGCAATCCGCTTTTGAAAGTCCACTTTTAATTCAAGCACAAGAAAACTTTTACTCGCTTTCAGCTCTTCGTGAGAAATTCCGCGGCACTCAATCTCTGGCCCAAGAACGCTCACGTTTCTTAGCTGAAGAGGCAGAAGAAGCTCGCAGTGCAGGCCGAGATCCTGATGCTCTCGAACGAGAAGCAGTAACTCTTCGCGGTGAAGAAAGTGCGCTTCGTACAAGTGTTGAAGCCGCACGCGCGCATTTGATTCAATCGACACAAGAGTTAGCAAACGCTGAAGCTGGGCTAAAGAGCGAAGAAGATAAAATTGCTGCTGCACTTCGTGCCATTGCAGATCAGCGCGAGGGCACAGCTAGACAAGAGGGACACATTAAATCTCTCGCCGCACGCCTTGATGCAATTGCCGAGGAGATCTCTCGTCTTGCTAAGGCGCGCGATGAGGCTCAAGCACGAGTAGATAACGCATCGCGTGAGTACTCAACTCTTGAGATGGAGATTGCAGGGGCAGATGCCGGTGAGCAGGGACTTGATTCACTTTTTGAGCAGGCAAAGCGTGAGTTAGAAACTGCAAAGAAGAAGCATTCAGATCTGATTGATCTAGAGCGAGCCACTGAACGCGAGAAGAATGCAACCGAATCAAAGCTAGAAGCGATTCGAATTACATCTAGCAGTCGTGATGGCGGCGCTGCACTCGTACGAGATTCTCGCGGTATTTCAATATTAGGTTCGATCGCATCCCTCATTCGTATTGATGCCGGATGGGAGGCAGCGACTGCATCCGCACTTGGCTCTTTAGCTGATGCAATTGTTGTGCGAGATCTGAACTCTGCGGTCAGTGCGCTAGCCACTCTGCGTAGCGAGAACTTAGGTCAGGCTGATGTTCTTGTCCACGATGGAAATAGCGCACAGAGCTTAGCGATTCCACAAGGGCTAACACCTCTGCTCCAGCACATTCACACAAGCGAGATTGATGATCTACTTACATCTTTACTTGCGACCACTGTTGTTGCTAACGATGCTCGTGCTGCTCAAGAAATCCTGCGCAGTCATCCACAGTTAACTGTTGTTACCCGCGACGGTGACGTGCTCACAAGTCGAAGAGTCCGTGGCGGATCACAATCTTCATCATCACTTATTGAAATTAACGCACTCATCGAAGAACTTTCGGTAAAGCTCGAAGGTCTTAACCATGAATGCAATCGCCTTACTTTTGAAATTTCGACCGCTGTACGTGAAGTTGAAGCCAAGCAANGCGCATTCGATGTAGCCCTATCGCAACTCAATGAATCAGATGCGCGNATTGCTGCAATTACAGAAGCACTCGCGGTGTCGGGTCAGAATATGAAATCTGCTAGCGCTGAAGTCGAGAGACTCAATCTTGCAATTTCCGAGGCAAGTGCAGCAAAGTCTCGTGATGAAAATGAACTCAGAGTTGCTTCCGAGCAATTGCAGCAGCACGGTGAGATTGCCGAGCCAGATCATCAACTTGCTCAATCACTTCGCCAGAAGGTTTCTTCAGCTCGTACAACAGAAGTTGAAGCTCGGTTAGCTGTGCGAACAAGTGAAGAGCGAGTGGATTCACTTGCAGCCCGTGCTCAAGCGCTAGAAGATGGTGCACGAGCTGAGCGTGAAGCATCAGAGCGTGCAGTATCGCGTCGTGGCGCACGTGCACGCGGTGCGTTGATTTCTCAAGCGATTGCAGAAGCAGCCTATGAAGCGTTGATTCACATTGAGCGTTCGATTGCTAAAGCGTCGGCAGAGCGCGCCCGCCTTGAGAGTTCTAGAAGCGATCGTGAAGGTGAGACTCTTACAGTTCGTGCACGCAGTCGTGAGCTCACACTCGAACTTGATCAACTCACATCTAGCGTTCATCGTGACGAAATTGCTCGTGCAGAACAACGCATGCGAATTGAAGCGTTAGAGACCAAGGCGGTAGAAGAACTTGGTATTGATGTCACAACACTGGTCAATGAATATGGTCCAGATAAAGATGTTCCAACCTTTATCGAAACCGAAAGTGGCGAGATTGTCGCAACGGAGATGGTTCCTTATCGTCGCGATCAGCAAGAAAAGCGTCTTGGCNGCNACNGAGCGNTCACTNACNTTNCTTGGAAAGATCAACCCACTNGCTCTTGAAGAATACAGCGCNCTAGAAGAGCGTTTGAAATTCTTGGCCGAACAACTTGAAGATTTGAAGAATACGAAGAAAGATTTGCTCGACATTATTAAGGAAGTTGACGATCGCGTTCAACAGATCTTTATGGAAGCTTATGAAGAGACTGCAAAGCAATTTGCCGAAATTTTCCCTCGTCTATTTCCTGGTGGAGATGGCCGTTTGATCTTGACCAACCCTGATGACCTTCTGAATTCGGGTGTCGATGTTGAAGCGCGCCCTCCTGGAAAGCGCGTTAAGCGTCTCTCACTTCTCTCAGGTGGAGAAAAGTCGCTCACCGCCGTTGCAATGCTTGTTGCAATCTTTAAATCTCGCCCAAGTCCGTTCTATGTCTTGGATGAAGTAGAAGCAGCCCTGGATGATGTCAACCTTGGTCGTCTACTTGGCGTTCTCGAAGAATTGCGCGAAAGTTCACAACTGATCATCATTACTCACCAGAAGCGCACCATGGAGATTGCAGATGCGCTCTATGGAGTAACAATGCGTGGCGATGGAGTTACTGAAGTAATTTCACAACGCCTACGCGAATCTGAAAACGCATAAACCAAGGTTGCCTCGATGGGTTTATTTGGAAAACTCGTTGCAAAACTTTCGCGATCTTCAATCACCCCGTTAGATTGGGATGAGGCACGCAAAGAACTTCTAGCTTCAGATTTAGGGCCCACTCTGGTGGATCAGGTAATTACATCGGCAAAGAAGTTACGTGCAGAGGATGCACAGTCAGGGCTTACCTCAATCCTCACCGAAATTTTGAGTACTCGATCACGCGCGGTGAATTACCAGAGTCCGCTCTCGGTCTTCTTAATCGTTGGTATCAATGGAACAGGAAAAACAACTTCAGCTGCAAAATTGGCTAACGCGCTACACAAGAGTCAGCGATCTGTTGCATTGGCTGCCGCAGACACATTTCGCGCAGCAGCAGTTGATCAGTTGCAGACATGGGGTGCACGTATCGGTGTCGATGTCATCACAGGCAAGGATCAATCAGAACCTGCATCGGTCGCCTTTGACGCGGCTACTTTTGCAAAAGCGAATAATCGCGAAGTACTTATCGTTGATACTGCTGGGCGACTCCACAACAAGAGTGATTTGATGAATGAGCTAGGTAAGGTAAAGCGTGTCGTCGAAAAAGTTGCTCCCGTGACAGAAGTTCTCTTAGTCATCGATGCTACAACCGGACAGAACGCGATGACTCAGGCGAAAGTATTTAGTGAGGCGGTTGCTGTCACCGGCTTAATCGTGACAAAGATGGACGGCAGCGCTAAAGGCGGTATCGCTCTGGCAATCGAGGCAGAGCTAGGAATTCCGATTAAGTTCATCGGCACAGGGGAGTCGATCGAGGATTTCGCCCCATTTGACCCCCAGCTCTACATCCAATCCCTGCTCGAAGCGTAAGCACCGTCGTACGTAATCAAGATGTAACACAAGCTCAGCTTTTGTGACCATTTCTTAACTTCAATTCCGACTGTCTGTAACCGCCCCAGAGCATCTTTTCCTTCGTACCCAAGACCTCAAGGGCGAGGCTTCATTTATTCGATAGGAAAAAGGTAGATCTCTATGGAAGAAGTTGTTCTTAACTCCGGCGATACAGCCTGGATGCTGATTAGTACTGGACTTGTCACGTTGATGATTCCGGGCCTCGCACTTTTCTACGGCGGAATGGTTCGAGTCAAGAGTGTGCTTAATATGATGATGATGTCATTTGGCGCACTTGCCATTGTCTTCGTTCTCTGGATCGCTTACGGATTCTCTATGGTCTTCGGAGATTCAGTTGGTGGCAGAGGACTTATCGGAGACATTGGAGAATTTCTCTTCCTGAACGGATTAGATAATTCATCTTCTCTCATCGGAACAATTCCTGCCGTTGTCTTCATTGCCTTCCAAGGAATTTTCGCAGCCATCACTGTTGCCTTGATCTCTGGTTCGATTGCAGATCGTGCAAAATTTGGAGCATGGATGGTCTTTGCTGGTATCTGGGCGACTTTGGTTTATTTCCCAGTTGCACACTGGGTCTTCGCCTTTGATAACTTTGTTGCAAAGACAGGCGG
>JGI25922J50271_10000612_pt1 | contig 10379 bp, 10 predicted proteins | sample LauGreSu1BDMLBDD_2_FD_50271 | JGI IMG/M metagenome (IMG submission 50271) | reverse complement strand
CCGGAAATTCAAGTGTTGATGAGGCTGTTGCCAGATTGCAGTTCATCACCTCCAGCCTGGCATCTGACATTCAACAACTTCTTAATCGTCCTAAATTACTCAGTGATTACACGATTGAAGCTAATAGAATTCAAGAGCTCATCGATAATGACATTCGGCCTACAAGTGCCGAGCTTTGGAGCACAAATAAAGTCAATACTCCAAAAATACCTCTCAGAACATTGCTTAGCATCTCTCTTCTTGAAAGCAGATTGCGTGTGCCACTTGTTGTTTTGATTTCTGTTCCCTATTTGTTCGTTGGATTGAATGGAGGATTTGGCCTAAAAATTGCTCTAGTCCAATGCGCTCTCATTTTGGCTTACAACCTTGTTTCCTTTGTCTTTGTTGAAGTACTTCTTAAACTTAAAATCACTTCACGTGCAATTTCAAACATAATCCTTCTAACTTCTGGTTTTGTTATTCCTATTTTCATTCAGATCAATTTTGTGTCAATGGAGTTCAAAACCAGCGGCAAGCTGACCGACCTTATTATTTATCACAGTGTCTTAACGATTACCTTTGTTGCTCTGTTGCTGATTGTCAACGGATACAACGTTGTGACAAGTCAACGAGAAGAAGTTCTAGCCAGCTTAGAAAGTCATATATTGGGTGAGAAGTACAATGAATCATTAACGCAGGGTGGGGATGCTCAACATAAATCCGATCTTGCAAATTATCTCCACGGAGAGATTCAGGCTGGATTAACCGCTAGCAGTCTGCTCTTGCAACAGGCGGCAAAAAGTGGTGACTCTGACCTTGCACAAGAGGCCCTAGAACGTGCTTCTGGACTCTTGAATCAAGATTTAACAAATATCACCTTCACCAGAATGGCCGCACCTGCACTTAAAATTCAAAAAATTGTTGATGCCTGGAAAGGAATTGCAGATATCTCCGTTGTCTTACCTCCTTATGAACAATTAGGAGAGACAACTCTTCGCAGTCTGGTTCAGTTAATAGAGGAATCGATTGCAAACGCAATCCGTCATGCTCAAGCTTCGGATATCAAGATCTCTGGTATTTTAAAGGAAAATGTTTTAACGATAAGCATTATTTCTAACGGAGAACCAATGGCCAAGGGCCGTGCAGGGCTAGGGACAAAAATGTTCAATGAGTTAACTGAGGAATGGAGCTATTCGGCAGAGAGCGGGCATAACCGTTTAACTCTGACTCTAATGAACAGTCTTTAGATAATTATTCGATCTCACCGATTAATTTAAATTCTCCATCACCAATCTGGCCCTGTGAGCGGTAAAGCTCTAACTTGGCACGAGTATCGGCAATATCAAGGTTGCGCATAGTTAATTGACCGATGCGATCTACCGGACCAAATGCAGCGTTTTCTGTGCGCTCCATTGAAAGCTTTTCAGGGTGGTAACTAAGTCCTGGACCTGTTGTATTAATAATTGAGTAATCATCACCGCGACGCATGCGGATAGTTACTTCACCAGTAACCGCTGATGCAACCCAACGCATCAAAGATTCGCGAAGCATTAAAGCTTGTGGATCAAACCAGCGACCCTCATACAAAAGACGACCAAGGCGGCGACCTTCTGCATGGTAATTAGCGATTGTGTCCTCGTTGTGGATTGCGCTGATTAAACGCTCGTATGCAACGAACAACAGCGCCATACCTGGAGCTTCATAGATTCCACGGCTCTTTGCTTCAATAATTCTGTTTTCAATCTGATCGGCCATTCCAAGTCATGACGTCCACCAATTGCATTGGCTTCCTTCATCAAATCAACAACATCATCAAATGACTTGCCGTTTATTGAGACTGGGCGACCTTGATTGAAGGTGATTTTGACATCTTCTGTGTCGATCTTTACCGCTGGATCCCAGAATCGAACACCCATGATTGGTTGTACTAACTCAACAGATGTATCTAGATTCTCAAGACTCTTTGCTTCATGGGTTGCACCCAAGATGTTTGCATCAGTTGAGTACGCCTTTTCAGTGCTGTCACGGTATGGAAGACCGTGAGCAACTAACCACTCAGACATCTCTTTACGTCCACCAAGTTCGGTGACGAAATCTTGATCAAGCCATGGCTTGTAAATTCTTAAATTTGGATTTGCAAGTAAGCCGTAACGGTAGAAACGTTCAATGTCATTGCCCTTGTATGTCGATCCATCGCCCCAGATTTCAACTGAATCCTGGTGCATTGCGCGAACCAACATTGTTCCTGTTACTGCGCGGCCAAGTGGTGTTGTGTTGAAGTACTGCTTACCACCAGAACGGATATGGAAAGCTCCACACGCAATCGCGGCAAGACCCTCTTCAACTAATGCATTTTTGCAATCAACCAAGCGTGAAATCTCTGCGCCGTATTCCTTTGCGCGGCCTGGGACTGAATCAATATCTGGCTCGTCGTATTGGCCAAGATCTGCGGTGTAGGTGCAAGGAACTGCGCCTTTATCGCGCATCCAGGCAACAGCTACTGAAGTATCGAGACCGCCAGAAAAAGCGATTCCAACCTTTTCACCAACTGGAAGGGATGCGAGGACCTTTGACATGTCCTAAGTCTAACGGATGTTGAGAGTCGAAAGTTTCTTCTCTAAGGCGGGCTTAACACCCCATTGAGCGGTAATTTCACAGTATCTATCAATATCTATCTGCTCTGGCTTTGCATCTGTCTTCACTGCGCGAATCATCAAATTTCGAGGCGTGTGTTCTCCCCCAATAAATTCAATAACTTCAACGCGATACCCGACGAGGCGTAACAGCTGTGCTCTTAAAGAATCAGTTAGAAGATCACCTAAACGTTCCTTCATTAATCCAAACTTTGTAATTGCTCCCCATGGTTCTGGTGCTGCATCAATCTGCTTTTGAATATCGTGGTGGCAACACGGTGCAATAAGAAGAAGTTTTGATCCCCCATTAACCGCCCAGGCAATCGCATCATCTGTAGCGGTATCACAGGCGTGTAGTGCAATCGCAATATCTGCAGTCTCTGCAGTAGTTTTTGAAATCTCTTCAGCTTTGAAATTAATGGTCTTTGTGATTCCCAGTTTCTCAGCGATCTTATTGTTGCGATCTCTAGAATCTGGTCGGACATCAATACCTGTGACAACAACTGGAATTCCAGAGTTAATCAAGAATTGATGCGCGGCAAAAGTTAAGTAGGCATGTCCGCAACCAAGATCTGTAATACGTAATGGGTTCTCTTTTGTTGGCTTATGAATCTGCCCTGCCTCAATCGCCGCATTAAGTGCTGGAGACAATAGACGCAAAAACTCTTCTACTTGCTTGTACTTATCTTGACGAGAAGGCTTAATAACTCCCTTTGCATCTGCGATTCCGACTTCGCGCAAGAATGGATCATTGGAATCTAGCAATCTTTCCTTTTTCTTATCATGTGAAAGATTCTGCTCTGATTGACGCTTTTCAGTGTGTACCTGAGCATCCCCGCTCTTGGTCACTCTTATTGAATACGCCTCATCGGTGCTCTCCACCATGATGTTCGCATAACCACTGTTAAGTAGCTGATCAACTTCAACCATAGATGGCAAGAGGTTCTTTGTAGTTGTGGCACGTCCATCGTTTTGCATTAATTGCAGATGCAAAACCCCTTTGATTTCAACTAGTCGAATATCGATACGTTCGAAATCCACGGTCATGTTTCGACGTCGCCCGGACAAGACTGCACGAACAAATGAGTTTGTATCGAGGATCTTCGAGGCAGCCTCTGTAAAAGCCTCTTCGCGAGTAATTGGCATTGAATCAGCGAGGTGAAATAACCGCTGTGCCCTTTTCATGATCAAGGATAGTTAAGGTGTGATTTGGCAAGGATTTAGCGAAATCTTCCGCCAACTTTCTTTCGCCATCTCGCTTAACATCATCAATAATAATTACAGCCTTTGCTGACAACTTATCCTTGAACTCTTTGAGCGCTGGGTATCTAGCTTCTGGATTTTTAGACCCTGGTGGGCCATCCACAATAAGCAGATCAATCTTCTTTAAATCCTTAATCATTGAAACGTCATACCATTCAGAACCATTTGCATATGGTCGCAAAGGGGCTATACGAATTTCAGCTCCACGAACTTTGTGCTCTTTGAGAAGCTCGCGAGTTTTGCCACCAAACTCATCTGAGTTATCGATGCTGATAACTTTGCGTGCGCCTGATTTAGCGGTCACTAATGTCGATACGCCTGATCCAAGTTCCACAACAAGTGATGGTCGATTCTTCTTGACCGTTTCAGAAATAAATAGAAGTAAATCAGGTGAAGCAGCCCAACTGCGGGTTGGAGGGATTGCTGATTTAAATTGCAGCAGATTAGTTAANTGAATAAACGCTTCTGTCTGGCGATAAGCGGTCATTGAAAGTTTCTTATTCTCAAGCGCTGCTTTATTAATCTCTCGTGATATCTGTTCACTCTTCTTCGAGACTTTGCCATGCAACGCTCTAAGAGATCGAATGCAGTAAAGGGTTCCGATGAAAATCAGGAAAAGTAAGAGCAAATTGAGGATTTTCATGCTTTAAGTGTAACGGCATGAATAAACGTTATAAAAGAGAAACATCAGAGGGTGAGTTACATCCTTTTTACATTGTCTGCCGATGGGGCAATCCGTAGCCTGACACCATGAAATCCTCGCCGTGGTGGAAAGAAGCCACTATCTATCAGATCTACCCACGGTCTTTTTTTGATAGCAATGGCGATGGCGAAGGTGACTTACAAGGAATTACCTCAAAGCTTCAGTATGTCCAAGAATTAGGCGTAGATGCNATCTGGTTAAGTCCTTTCTATACATCGCCCAATAAAGATGGCGGTTACGACGTTGCCGATCCTCGTGATGTGGATCCACGTTTTGGAAACCTTGATGATGCGAAAAATCTAATCGAAGTTGCTCATTCATTAGGGTTAAAGGTTTTGGTCGATGTTGTGCCAAACCATTTTTCAGATCAACATGTCTGGTTTCAGCAGGCGCTGAAAGCTGGTCGTGGCTCTGCTGAGCGTGCTCGTTTCCATTTCTATGATGCACATGAGGATGGAACTCCCCCAAATAATTGGATCTCACTTTTCGGTGGTCCATCGTGGACACAGGTAGAAGATGGTCAGTACTACCTACACCTCTTTGATTCTTCACAACCTGATCTAAATTGGGAAAATCCAGAAGTAGCTAGTGATTACGAAGTTACATTGCGCTTTTGGCTAGATCTTGGTGTTGATGGTTTCCGCATCGATGTTGCACACGGCTTGGTGAAAGAGAATTTGTTAACTAACCATCCTGATCCGCAAGGAATCAGTGATGCTTTGCGACTTGATGTTTCGATGGATCCAGAGATTCGGTATGCACTTCTTCCAACCGTTCCTTATTTTGATCGCCAAGGCGTGCATGAGATTTATCGTAAATGGAGAAAGCTTTTTGATTCATACAAGGATCGTGAAATCATGGCGGTTGCAGAGGCGTGGGTTCATCCTCCGGTAAATGCAACTAGATACGTACGAAGCGATGAGCTCCATCAGGTCTTTAACTTTGATTTACTCGATGCGCCTTTCAAAGCTGACTTCCTTTATGGCGTGGTAACTCGTTCTATTGAACTTATGGATTCGGTCGGCGCACTTCCTACTTGGGCATTAAGTAATCACGACTCACCACGAGTTGCTTCTCGCATCGGAGAAGTTCAAGCGCGTGCACTCGCACTCTTTGTTATGGCATTGCCTGGCTCTTGTTATGTATTTGCTGGCCAAGAACTTGGTTTACCAGATGGTGAAATCCCCGATAGTTCTCGACAAGATCCAATTTATTTCAGAACAAAGGGGGCGCAAAAGGGTCGTGATGGTGCGCGTGTTCCACTTCCTTGGAGCGGAGAATCTGCTCCATTTGGATTTACAACAGGAAAGCCCTGGTTACCGCTTACCAACAATTGGAAAGAGCTCACAGTGGATAAGCAGAGCGCTGATCCAAAGAGCACATTGAACTTATATCGCAGCGCCTTAAAACTTCGTGCCGATCACCTGACAACACAAGGATCAATCACCTGGCTAGAGTCGCCAGAACATGGCGCAAAGAGCTCATCATTGCTGGCTGTTCGTCGAGGAAATGTTTCGATTTATATGAATCTCTCAGATTTGCCAGTTGAGGTAGAGATCACTGGCAAGTTGCTCATTATGAGCGCGGGAACAGTTGATGGTCGAGATGGAAAAATGACGATTCCCGCCGTTTCAACTATCTGGGTACATCACTAACTGACACAATACCGCCATGGAATCTACGACTACATGGCTAATAACTCTGGGCGTTCTCTCACTGGTAATTGTCTTTGACTTAACTCTTGCGATTATTCGACGCAATAAAGAGACAACCATGACCGAAGCTGGAATCTGGACAGTTATATATGTAGCCGCAGCGATTGCATTTGGANTTCTGATGCCTAACTGGACCACAGATCCAAATGCTCAGAAAGAGTTCTTTGCTGGATGGTTAACTGAGTACGCACTTTCAGTAGACAATATTTTCGTTTTCGTCATCATCCTCAGCAGATTGCAGGTTGAAAAGACCAAGCAACAACTAGTTCTGCTGCTTGGAATCATTATTGCTTTGGTACTACGTGGTGGGTTTATTGCTGCGGGTAGCGCAATCATTGAAAAGTTTTCAGGTGCATTCTTTATTTTTGGCGCATTCCTTATCTTCACCGCTTACAAGCTATTGGTTGAGGATGAAGGCGAAGAGGAATGGAAGGAAGATCGAATGATCACCTTCCTACGCTCCAAGGGTGCAACAACCTTCGTTATCGCTCTTGTTTCTCTAGGATTTACAGATCTGGTCTTTGCTTTGGATTCAATTCCTGCGATCTTTGGAATCACACGNGATCCATACATCGTTGTCTGCGCAAATATCTTTGCGCTGATGGGGCTACGCCAGCTGTACTTTTTATTACAGGGATTACTGCAGCGCCTGGTCTATCTATCCAAGGGGCTTTCCTTCATCTTGGCCTTCATCGGCTTCAAGATGTTTATNGAAGCTTTCCACGGCGTTGGAATCCACGAGATTGCAGGCGTGAAGCTTCCACACGTTCCTATTGAAGTCAGCCTCTTTGTCATCGTTGCAGCGTTAACAGTCACCGCTGTGGCAAGTCTTACAGCTACACGAAAGGATGGAAGCGAGATCGTTTAGATCTCTGTTTTCATCTTTCGTAAGGTGTCACGGTTGTAATCCTTAGATTTNTCATGGATTTTTCTGATCTGCAATGCAAAAGCTTTAATTGCAGCATCAAAAGCAGCTAGATCATTGAACTCTGCAGCCTCTGCACGTATCAATGGTCCTGAGCCATGTGTAGTTAAAACAACTTTGTGGTTGTGCTTTCCCTGATGGGGATTTGCTTCGTGAAGAACTTCAACTTCGACGCGATCGATGACAACACTAAATCGCTCCATGCTGTTGAGTTTTTCAGTTGCGATAACTTTGAAATCTTCTGCTAAATCTGCGTTACGTGTATGAATTTGTATCTTCATACTAAAAGGGTAGTACTAAGACCACCGCTGTCGCTAGGGCTGCNAGAAGAAAAGATTTTCCAAGGATTACGAGCGCCGTCTTGCGATCTGCAGCTCGATCTTCCTTGCTTGCAACGCGTTTAATGTCACCCATCTTGCCCACGTTAAAGGTTCCGGCAAAGCCATAGGCTAGACAAAACTTAGAACGCGACTGCACAAAACCAACTGATGCAACCATCAATGGAAAGAAGATACCTAAACGAATTTCAGTTGGGGTGTCTACCGTCGAAAAAGTTAACAAAGTTACAGCTGTGAAAAATAAACCAACAAGTGCGACTAACTGCCTTCTGCGAACCTCACCCTTGCCGATATTGCAGCTTCCGGGAATGTATTGAACCTCAGGCATCTTCAAATTCATCTTCGTCGACCCAGGTATCGGCAACTGACTCATCTTGATGCTCTACCCATGACAAGAAGGTAGCGACAGCACGAAATGCCAGCACCGTCACAGTTAACGCTGCGAAGGTTCGACGGATGGCTTTAAACATAGGATAAAAATACTCGCAATTGCTGAAAAAATCTCTATAGAGCGCCGAGAGCTCGTTCTATGTCCTGCCAAATATCCTCAACATGCTCACACCCAACTGAAAGTCGAATTAACTGCTCTGGAACTGATGGGCTTTCAAGTGCCCAGCGGCGTCGGCGTTCCCACAAGGATTCAATGCCACCGAGGCTGGTTGCATGAGTAATTAAACGAGAAGACTCGCACACCTTCTCCGCTTGCTCAGCGGTTCCATCAACTTCAAAGGAGATAACCGCACCAAATCCTGGGTAGCGAACCTTAGTGATCTTTGCATGAGACTGAAGACGAGTAACTAGTTGCTGAGCATTTTTCTCAGCTGCTCTAAATCGCACTGGGAAGGAACGAATGCCGCGCAGAGCAAGCCATGCTTCAAAGGGTCCAGGGATAGAACCATTGAATCGACGAGCTTCTTCTAGGCGCTTAAACAATGCTGGGTCAGAGATGGAAAGCGAGCCAAGAACAACATCACTGTGGCCTGCTAAAAACTTTGTTACAGAATGCATCACGATATCTGCACCCATAGATAATGGTTGTTGAACTAATGGGGTTGCAAAGGTGTTATCAACACCTACGCCGATAGTTAGCTTCTTGGCCGCTGAAATAAGTGCGGGAAGATCTGCAAGATCAAGACATGGATTTGTTGGCGATTCCAGCCACAACAATGCAGCGCCCTTCATCGCACCAATAACTTCTTCGGTATTTGTAATATCTACAAAACGTACTTCGAGTCGTCCTGATGCATGATGTTGATTGAGCAATCCCATTGTTCCGCTGTATCCCTGATTGGATGCGACAACTGGTGCACCGATCGGCAGGATTGAAAAGACTGCGCTAATTGCAGCCATTCCAGATGAGAAAGAAAGTGTTTCTCCGCCCTCTAATTGTGAGATCGCTGTTTCTAAAGCGCTCCAACTTTCATTTCCGTAGCGACCATAACCAACTGGCCCACCTGCATGATAAGTAGAAGAGAAAACTAATGGAGGATTCAATGATGCATCAGGTGCAGCTTCAGGACGTCCTGCTGTAATCGCTGATGTTTCAGGGTGAAGACTCATGACTGAAGTCTAATTGTTAGAAAGGATTGCCATAGCCGCATTATGGCCAGGAATTCCGCTTACTCCCCCGCCTCGGACCGCGCCTGCGCCACAGATGAAGATGCGCGGGTCATCGGTTTCAACTCCCCATGATTCTGGTGTTCCATCCTCGCGGAATGGCATCGATAGATCTTTGTGGAAGATATTGCCTCGTGGAAGTGAGATCGCCTCTTCAATGTCTAATGGAGTTTTGACCTCAATCGCTGCAATCACATCTTCAATTGGTTCAGCTAAGTACTCATTCAATGATGCCAAAGCTGATTTTAGTGCTGCATCACGTGCTGCATCATTATCTGCATCAAACAAAGAGGCCGGTGTATGTAAACCAAAGAGGGTCAAAGTTTGATAACCAGCATCTTGTAGCTCTTTACTTAAAATTGAGGGATCAGACAGTGTGTGGCAGTACATCTCGATCGGCATCTTTGCTGGCATTACGCCAGCTTGTGCATCGGCAAAAACAGATTCAAATTGCGAGAAGGTTTCATTGGCGTGAAAAGTCCCGGCAAAAGCCAGTCGTGGATCAATCCCAGATTTAAGCTGTGGCAATCTCTTCAACAAAATATTTATCTTCATCTGTGAACCATCAAGACTCTTGGGTGGTGTGGTTCCTCGAAGTTTTGCTAAAACCGCAGGCGCAGCGTTGGAAAGAAGGTACTCACCCTTTACAACCTCACCTGATTCAGTCGAAACTTCAACTCCGTCATCAGTTGAGATAACTCTTGTTGCTTTTGAATTAAGTGAGATCTCAACTCCACTGTCTGTAGCAACTCTCAATAACTCTTTGACAAGTGCGCCCATACCGCCCTTTGGAACTTTCCATTCGCCGGTTCCATTACCCATCAGGTGGTACAAGAAACATATGTTTGCTTGTAGATCAAAGGCGGAAGCAAAGGTTCCAATGAGTGCATCTGTCAGAACAACTCCACGCACTACATCATTGCTAAATCGTTCAGTTATAACCTTNCCAATTGGATCCTCAACTAGGTACTGCCAAATGGGATCTAAATTGATCTGCGTACGGAGCTCGCTCCGAGTCTTCAGCGGCTCCAGCAAAGTAGGTGCGATTCTTTCGGCAAACTGGGCAACCTCAGCGTAAAAATCCTGCCAGGCCTGCCCCTCATGCCCAGTTGGATCTAACTCATTAAATGAACGTGCAGTCTGCTCATCCCATAATCTAGAAACATACAAACCTTTGTTATCGCCGTATGGGGTGTAACTTGAAAC
>JGI25922J50271_10000609_pt1 | contig 10401 bp, 11 predicted proteins | sample LauGreSu1BDMLBDD_2_FD_50271 | JGI IMG/M metagenome (IMG submission 50271) | reverse complement strand
TGGTGAGAAATATCCAACAAAGCCATAATACAATCAAATCTCTGGAATTGCAATGTTTGGCCTTACACCCCTATTCCCCTTTAAAAAAGGGATTTGCTCTATTGAAAAGAGGGGAAGCAATCCTGAATTCAAGTGAAGAATTGACTCATGGCGAAGAATTGACATTGATACGAGAAAGGGATCAATATTCCATCAAAATTGATTGAAATGCAGAACAAATCAAACAATTCCATTTTTTTACTGACTTTTTCTTTGTCAGAAATCTGAAAAGACTCTATCTTTGCGTTCTGTTTCGATTATTTGAAACTAACTGGGGCGTCGCCAAGTGGTAAGGCAGCGGTTTTTGGAGCCGCCATTCGTAGGTTCGAATCCTTCCGCCCCAGCACTGTTTAAAAAGCCACGATCCTGATGGTTCGTGGCTTTTTCCAACAAATTCATTCTAGGCGCTTGCGTCCGGCTTTTTGTCATTAATAGTTATCGGCACTAAAGCATGTCTGATCTGGTGATTGTTTCCGGCAGATCCAATGAAACCCTGGCGGAGAATATAGCCCGCTCATTGGGAAGAAATTTGTCGCCCGTCGTGATCAGAAATTTCAGCGATGGCGAGATTTGGATGAAATATGAAGAGAATATTCGAGGAAAGGATCTCTTCATCGTTCAATCAACAAATGCTCCCGCAGAAAATTTTCTAGAATTGTTGATCATGATTGATGCTGCAAAGAGAGCTTCGGCAAAGCGCATCACGGCAGTCATACCCTACTTTGCATATGCAAGACAGGATAGAAAAGATCAGCCGAGAGTATCAATCACAGCTAAATTGGTTGCGAATTTGTTGACGGAAGCAGGTGCTGATCGCGTTATTACGATGGACTTGCACACACCACAGATTCAGGGATTTTTCGATATACCGATGGATCATTTATATGGATCTACGGTGCTTGTCAAGAAGCTCTTTGAATTGCGTTCAGAAAATTTGGCCATTGCATCACCTGATGTTGGCGGAATAAAAACAGCAAGAACTTATGCCAAAGTATTGAATGCTGATCTTGTTGTTGTAGATAAACGCAGACCTAGCCACAATGTGGCTGAAGTCATGAATATCATCGGAGAGGTTTCCGGAAAAGACATCATCGTCATTGACGATTTGATTGATACAGGAACCACATTCGTAAAATGTTCTGAAGCACTGCTCAATGCAGGAGCAAAAAGCATCACCGGAGTTTGCACACATGCAGTGTTTTCCGGATCTGCGATTGATAAAATCAATCAAAGCGATGCCATCAAGACAGTATATGTCACCGATACATTCCCCATGCACTGGGAATCTTCAAAAATCGTGACAGTTTCAGTTGCCGAGTTATTCGGCGAAGCGATTGAAAGAACACATAATAATGCATCGATTAGTTCATTGTTCGATATCATACGATAAAGATAAAGTTAGAATTCACCGGAGATAATCAAATGAGTGAAATTGCTCTCAAAGCACAAAAAAGAGGCACCGGTAAAAAGGCTGCCAAGGCAGTTCGAAATAGCGGATTGGTTACAGGTGTGTACTATCGCAATGGTTTCGAGCCAATTCCGATTGCAGTGCACCCTCTCAATATGCGCCCCATTGTGTATACAGCTGCAGCAAATATCATCAATCTAGAGATCGAAGGAGCAGACGCACCTCTTTCTTGCATGTTGAAAGACATCACATTCGATCCTGTGACAGATGCCATCGTCCATTTCGACTTATTTGGCGTTTCAAATGACAATGTAGTTGACTTCAATGTTCCCGTCAAACTTGTTGGACAAAGCGCCGGTGTCCGTGAGGGTGGTGTTCTTGAGCATATTCTTCACAAGCTCAATGTAACATGTCTTCCAAAGGATCTTCCTCAGCAACTTGATGTTGACATCACAGAATTGAAGATTGGTCAATCTCTTCATGTTCGCGATCTTTCATATCAAGGAATCAAGATCAATGTTGTTGGAGATGCAACCATCGTTGCCATTTCTGCGCCAAGAAGAAAAGCAACTGATGAAGATAGAAAGTAATTCCGACAGTAGTCGAATAGAAGGTCGTCATTGTGTATGGCGACCTTTTTTTTATTCTTCTCTAACGAACCATGCTTTAACGATTAACCCTGCATCATTCACTTGATATATTGCAGTGGCATGAGTGATTCTTCCCGGTGCCTGACCAATCACATGTTCCTCATCTATCGCGATATCACCGCATATGATTCGCTTGACCAAAGTACAATGCAAGTCTTTACATCTATTGAACATAGCCCCATAGATGGCACGCATCTCAGTATGTCCTGAACAGAAAATCTCACCTGTCTTTAAATCCAGCAATTCAATATCATCTGTATAGCATTGCAAGAATGATTCAATATCCCTTGCATTATATGCCGCAAGTTGTAGCGAAGCCGCTTGTTCAGCCAATGAAAACTTATTCATGTGTATGTTGTGTAACCAAGTATTGATTGAAGTGTTTCTATTAAGTTAAGCAGATTATCATCATCGCAAACTTGAAGATTAAATGAAGCACATTCTATTCATAATTGAAAAAGATTCAAAAGATGCGGAATTACCCGCATTGAATCCACATGAATGGAATATCTCTTCTGTTTCTGAACGCGATATTCTTTCTTTGCTCCCCATTGAATATCCATTTGATTTGGTCATATGGATGACATCACATCTCAATATTGATTTTATTTCTACCATCCAAACCAAACTCTTGGTTTCAAATATCATCATTTCAACATCTTCAAAGGAAGTTGATTCAAGGATTGAAATACTCAAATCTGGAATCATGGACATCATAGATACGGATATCTCGGAAGAAGAACTCATTCTTAGAATTGAATCAATTGCCAAGAGATTACCACAAAAGGTTTCCCAAAAAGATCTCATCCATATTGGGAACTATGCATTTGATTATGAAAGAAGAACCCTCAGCATCAATCACGAAACTCGTTTGCTCACAACGAAAGAATCCGAACTTCTCAAGCTACTTGAAAAATCAAGGAATCAACCTGTTTTAAAACAAGATGCATTGAGAGAAGTATGGGGAGATGATTCATATCACAATGGCCGTAGCATGGATGTGTATATCGGCAAATTGAGAAAATACCTCCGTTCGGATGAAAATATCCAAATCCTGAATATCCATGGAATGGGGTATAAATTGTCTATTCTTGCTCGGAATTGACAATTATTCCACAAATGACTTTTATCCTCCCCTTTTTGATAATTCCTGTCTGCAAATTCCGTAAGTTTGGGCATTCCTTGTCAACAATTCATACAAGGAATTGAACCTCTCGATATACATGTTTCACGGACAAAGAATTTCAGTCATGAAAACCAATGAAGAGATCAAAGATTCCCTCCAATCACAGGGTATAGTTCATCTGAATGAAGTGTTTTACAATCTTTCCAGAGCAGAATTATACGAACATGCAATCAGCAATTCAGAAGCAGAATTAACAGAGCATGGAGCATTGCTTGCCATCACTGTTCCCCACACAGGTCGCAGTGCAAATGATAAGTTTTTGGTTGAAGAGCCAAGCAGCAGTGATAAAGTATGGTGGGGAAAGGTTAATAAACCATTTCCTCAAGAAAAATTTAATGCTTTGAAAGCACGCATGACTGCGTATTTACAAGGTTCAGATGTCTATGTCTTGGATTGCTTTGCTGGCGCTGATGACAAGTATGCATTGCCGGTTCGTGTGGTGAATCAATATGCATGGCATAATCTCTTCGCACAAAACATGTTCATACAAGCTGAAGAATCTCAATTGAATTCTTTTGAGCCCGGCTTCACGATTCTCCACTGCCCCGATTTCAAAGCTGATCCTGCTATAGATGGCACAAGATCCGAGACCTTTATTTTGATGGATTTCGCTCAAAAATTGGTTTTGATTGGTGGCACCAATTATGCCGGTGAAATCAAAAAATCTATCTTTACAGCATTGAATTATCTCATGCCATTACAAGGTGTGATGAGTATGCACTGCTCAGCCAATATTGGCACTGATGGTGACACAGCACTGTTTTTTGGCCTTTCAGGAACAGGTAAAACAACACTTTCAACTGACCCTGAACGCGCATTGATCGGAGATGATGAGCATGGTTGGTCCGATGCAGGCACTTTCAATTATGAAGGCGGTTGCTATGCAAAAGTGATTAACCTTTCGAAAGAAGCAGAACCTATCATCTATGATATGACGAAAACATTCGGAACAATTCTCGAAAATGTTCCGATGGATTCCGAATCAAGAAAAGTTGATCTTTTCGATGATTCAATCACTGAAAATACTCGCGCATCATATCCACGTGCATTCATCGATAATATCGTAGCGGATAACAAAGGTGGTCATCCAAAGAACATCTTCTTCCTTACTTGCGATGCCTTCGGGGTGATGCCTCCGATTTCAAAACTCACACCCGAGCAGGCAATGTTTCATTTCCTATCAGGTTATACCGCAAAAGTTGCCGGTACAGAGCGTGGAGTAAAAGAACCAACCGCAACATTCAGCACATGCTTTGGTGCACCGTTCATGGTACATCATCCTAAGGTGTATGCAGAATTACTTCGTGACAAAATCAATGCTCATGGAGCTCAAGTTTGGCTTGTGAATACCGGTTGGAGCGGAGGAGAATATGGAGTGGGTCAACGCATGAAAATCGCTTATACTCGCGCACTTCTCAGAGCAGCATTGAATGGCTCATTGAATGNTGTTGACTTTATAACTGAAGACTATTTTGGATTACATATTCCGACTGAATGTCCGGATGTACCAAAAGAAATTCTGAATCCAAAGAATACATGGTCTGATGCATCTGCTTATGATGCAAAAGCAAAGCACTTGGTTGGATTGTTTGAAAACAATTATCAACAATTTGCATAAGCTCCCTAAAATTCATTCAAGCCCTCACCAATGGATGAGGGCTTTTTTGTAGTATATATACCGAAGAATCTCGGTTTCATTGACATTATGCATGCACATCATCATGATCATTCACATGGTCATCATCATACAGTAAAAGACACTCGCGCCTTGAAGATTGCCATTGCCATGACTCTGACAATTTTCATTGCACAAGTTATCGGAAGTTATGTATCGGGTAGCCTTGCATTGCTTTCCGATGCAGGACATATGCTCTCTGATGCAGGCGCTTTGATTATTGCTTTCATTGCATTGCGAATGTATGCATCAGGAAAAGGCAATAAAGAACGCTTACAGAGATTTACTTTCGGATTCAAAAGAATTGAAGTTTTGGCCGCGATGGTCAATGGNGTGATACTCCTCGGAATGTGCGCATTTCTNATCTATGAATCATTCATGAGAGTATTCTTCCATACTGCTGAAATTCATGCAGAGCCGATGCTCATCACATCCATCATCGGACTCATCGCAAATTTGATCAGTGCATACATGTTGCATGATGCACATCATTTGAGCACGAGAAGCGCTTATTTACATGTCATTACGGATTTGCTATCTTCTGTGGCGGTGATCATTGGCGGACTCATCATTCACTTCACCGGATGGGACATGATAGATGCAATTCTTTCTGTTCTAATCTCAGTGTTTATATTGCGTAGTGCNTATGGATTGATCAAGTCTGCGGGAATCATACTCATGGATAGTGCTCCCAAAGGAATCTCCTCCAATGACATAGAATCCATTCTGCGTGGAATTGAAGGAATCAATGATGTTCACGATGTTCATGTTTGGGAAATGAATCCGGGTGATATATCCATCAGCGCACATATCATAGCACCGAATCAAGAGCATGCACAATTACTTGAAAAAGCAAGAAAAGCATTGACGGATTCATTCCATACGAAGCATATCACATTGCAGATGGAAGATGCGTCATTTTCGAAAGATCATGGATGTGATCATTGCTGTAGCCACGAAGATTAAGCATGAATACTTTCAACAAAAGCATAGCAGTGTTTCGCAAAGAAATCGCAATGGAATTCAGATCCAGAATTGCATTGTCAGCATTGTTTTTGTTCATGGTCATCACTATTTCCACCATTGCTTTTACCACAGCAGGTGAAAAAATTGAAAAATACATTGCATCTGCATTATTGTGGATTGTCCTGTTTTTTGGAAGCATGACTGGTCTTTCGAGAACATTTGTGATGGAAGAGGAGCGTGGCACTTCTCTTTTGCTCAAACTAAGTTCGCGACCAATCGAAGTGTTTTTTGGAAAATTACTTTTTACGATGACATTATCTATGTCATTATCCATTCTCGGAGCAGGACTTTTTCTCTTCTTTTTACCTTCCCTCATCATTGGCAATATGATGTTGTATTGGATCATGGTGATCATTTTGAGTGTGTGCATGGCATCAGCGATAACGGCAATCGCTGCCATCATATCAAAAGCGAACGGGAAAGGCGCGCTATTTCCTGTGCTTTCCTTTCCCGTATTACTTCCCCCCGCATTATTGGGCATTGAAGCATTGTCGATGGCAATTCACGGAGCCAATATATCTGAAGCCGGATCCACAATCATTGTTTTGCTCTCTTATGCCGGCATCATGATTTCAGTTTCTTCACTTCTTTTTGAATTCATTTGGAATGAATGATCACACTTTCTTGAATTCCAATGGAGTTATTTCTCCTGCATCAAGTAAGATCGAATCTCCCGAAATGAAATCACCCGCCAGAATATGCATAGACAATTGATCTGCCACATATTTCTGAATTGCTCTTTTAAGTGGTCTGGCACCATATTGCACATCATATCCCAATCGAACAATTGTATCGAATGCATCATCAGTAACCGACAATGTGATTTCATCCATCGCAAGCCGATCTTGTAATTTCTTCATTTGCAGGACTGCGATTTGTCGAACTTCAGATTTCGTGAGTGGTTTGAAGAGAATGATTTCATCAATTCTGTTCAAGAATTCAGGTCTCATTCTTTGCTTCATCACATTGATGATTCCGGTTCTTGCTTCCATTAAAATTGACTCGCGATTTTCTTCATTGATCTCTGCAAGAGAGTCCTGAAGTATCTCCGTTCCAATATTGGAAGTCATGATGATAATGGTATTCTTGAAATTCACTTCACGACCTTTGCTATCGGTAAGGCGACCATCATCCAGCACTTGCAATAAGATATTGAATACTTCAGGATGCGCTTTTTCGATTTCATCAAGAAGAATGACTGAATAGGGTCTTTGTCTTACAGCTTCGGTCAATTGACCTCCCTCATCATATCCCACATAACCCGGAGGTGCTCCGATCAAACGCGAAACGGCATGTTTTTCCATGTATTCACTCATGTCAATCCGAATCATTGCGGATTCATCATCAAACAGAAACTCAGCAAGTGCCCTTGCCATTTCGGTTTTGCCAATACCCGTTGTTCCAAGAAAGATGAATGAACCAATTGGTCTATTGGCATCTTGAAGACCGGCTCTCGAGCGACGAATTGCATTGCTAATGGCTTTGATTGCATCGGTTTGACTAATGACTCTTTGCTGGATACGGTCTTCCATGGTAAGCAATTTAGAGCGTTCGGTTTCGAGCATTCTTTGAACCGGTATCCTGTCCATTTTCCCACGATTTCAGCAATGTCCGAAGCATCCACTTCTTCCTTCAACATTTTTCCTGTGGCTTGCAATTCTTCCAAATGTTTGTTTTCAGACTCAACTTGCTGTTCGAGTTGGAGAATTGTACCATATCGGATTTCGGCAACTTTGGCCAAATCACCCTTTCGTTCAAGTTCGACGGCCTTATTTCTCAATTGTTCAATTTCCGCTTTCAATTCACGAATGCGTGAAATGCTCTCTTTCTCGGCTTTCCATCGCTGATATAAGGCACTTTTCTTCTCTTTGAGATCCGCCAATTCTTTTTCAATCTCTTGAAGTCTTTTTCGGGTGGATTGACCCGTTAATTCAGCACTCATGGTGCATTACTCCTTTACAATTTGTTGATGTGTCGCCATGCATGGCACACGCTGTTTTTACAATGGGCTTATTAACGGATATGCTATGGTTTTTGTCTATATTTGCAATTCAAAGTCACATTTCAGCATCTACAAACCTCTCTGACATGGATCCAATTTTACGATTAATACTCATCATATTCGGCAGTTATCTTTTGGGTTCATTTCCAAGTGCCGTTATAATCAGCAAGATGTTTTTTGGTTTCGACATCAGAACAAAAGGCAGCGGCAATATGGGTAGCACCAATGCCATGCGTGTACTTGGCTGGAAATGGGGATTATTGGTTCAGATTTTGGATGTATTGAAAGGAGCACTTGCTGTTTCGCTCGTAAACATGCTCTTCAATGGAGAAATGGCTTTTTCAAATCAAACTCCATTTCAAGATATTACAGTCATGAAGATGATTGCAGGTGTATTTGCCGTTGGAGGACATATTTGGTCTGTCTTTGTTGGATTCAAAGGCGGAAAAGGAATCAATACCGGTGGTGGATTCTTGCTTGCGATTGCCCCGACAGAAGTTGCCATTGCATTTGGACTTTTCGTCTTGGTCGTGATGCTTTCCGGCTATATTTCTCTCGCTTCAATGATTGCCGCGATCACCATACCACTTACGATGTTTCTAAGACACAATGTATTCAGTGTTGAAATCCCAGGTTATCATATTATCATCTATTTCACCATTCTCATTTCCCTTATTGTCATTTATGCTCATCGCTCAAATATCTCAAGGATATTTCAAGGCAATGAAAGTAGATTCAGCAAGCTCCAATTGCTAAAATTCGGCAAGAAATAATACGGTGATCAATATGAAGCATTCGATTGGCATCATAGGAGCCGGTGGCTGGGGAACAGCTATGGCAGGAATTTTGGCAGAAAATGGACATGCCCCATTTCTATGGACTCGTTCAGAAACCATAGCCAATGAAATCAATGAGCGACATACCAATACAAGATTTTTACCGAATGTCACACTGATGAATGAAATCATTGCCACAACAGATGCATCTGTCATCAATGATTGCTCAACCATCATCATTTCCGTTCCGACTCAATTCATCAGACAAGTGATATTAGATCATGGATTTGATTTAAAAAACAAATTCATCATCAATGGATCCAAAGGAATCGAAAGAGGCACATTGTTGACTGTTTCGGGCATTCTACATGACATGAATCAATGCGATTCAATGCACTATTCNGTACTTTCGGGTCCCAGTCATGCAGAAGAAACCATTCGCAAAGTTCCAACCACTGTGATGGTTGCTTCCGCAAATCCAGAATTGGCACATCATGTACAAACTCTGTTTAATAATCAGTATTTCAGAGTTTATACTTCCGGTGACACAATTGGTGCGGAAATTGGCGGTTCATTGAAAAATGTGATAGCAATTGCCGCAGGAATCATAGATGGTTTGGCTATTGGGGACAATACAAAAGCAGCATTGATCACGCGTGGACTTGAAGAAATCGCCCGCCTTGGAATGGCCATGGGAGCCAATCCCAGAACATTTGCAGGATTATCGGGTCTTGGGGATTTATATGTAACTTGTTCCAGCAGACATAGCAGAAACAGACATGTTGGTGAGGAAATCGCCAAGGGAAAACATCTCTCTATGATCTTGGAAGAGATGTCCATGATTGCAGAGGGCGTGACCACTGCCGAATCTGCTTGGGAACTTAGTCAAAAACATCATGTTGACATGCCTATTGTCGAGCAAATGTATCTCATTCTTTTTCACCAAAAAGATCCGGCGCAGGCAATCACCGATTTGATGATTCGCGCCCGCAAGGCAGAAACCCATTGATATGAATACTTCATCCGAAGAAAAAAAATTTACATCCATTCTCAGCGAGAGCGCGGGACAAAAGAAATCATCATTGTTTATACATGTTCTTTTGTTTATTCTGACATTCGCTTCAACCATGATGGCAGGTTCGGCATGGGCCGGGAAAAATCCGATCGAGATAACAAATTGGATATATGGATGGACATATGCCTCTTTGTTGATGACATTTCTTTTGACACATGAATTCGGACATTATATCGCGGCAAGACTTCATAAAGTTGATGCAAGTCTGCCCTTTTTCATTCCACTTCCCATACCCTTTGTATCAATCTTCGGAACATTGGGGGCTTACATAAAAACCCGTTCAATCATTCCAAATCGAAAAGCTTTGTTTGACATCGGAGCTAGCGGTCCACTAGCGGGCTTCATTGTATGCTTAGGGATCTTCATTTTTGGTTTATTGAATCTTCCTTCAATTGATTTTCTATATGCAATTCATCCTGAGTACAAAGAATTTGGAATCATGTATCCGGACTGGGGAATGTATTTTGGTGATATGCTTCTCTTTCAAGGATTGATTGCTCTTTTTGTTGAGCCCGGCACATATATTCCACCACTGAATGAAATCTATCATTATCCATTCCTTTG
>JGI25922J50271_10000607_pt1 | contig 10439 bp, 7 predicted proteins | sample LauGreSu1BDMLBDD_2_FD_50271 | JGI IMG/M metagenome (IMG submission 50271) | reverse complement strand
ATTTTTCCAAATTTATTTTCCATAATTCTCCTATAAAGATTCTGCTCCAGAAATAATTTCTATTAACTCTTTAGTGATCACCGCCTGTCTTGTTCTATTGTAATTAATTGTAAGTTTTGCAATTAAATCTCCTGCGTTTCTAGTTGCATTATCCATAGCTGACATTCTTGATCCTTGCTCACTAGCTTGATTTTCTAAAAAAGCTGCATAAATCTGCGTTGCAATATTTTTTGGTAAAAGATTTTCTAAAATATCATTTTCATCTGGCTCATATTCATACTCACTATTGTTTGCTAAAGTTTGCTGATTTGATTTTTGTTCAATTGAAACTGGGATTAACTGCTGTGCTTGAGGGATCTGGGAAATAACACTCTTAAATTGATTATAAAACAAAGTGCAAATATCAAATTCACTTCTAGTAAATAAATTTAAAATTTTATCTGTAATTTCTTGGGCTTTACCAAAAGAAACTACTTTTTCATCTTTTAAAGTTATTCTATCAATAATGTACTGATTGTACTTTCTCTTCAACTGATCATTGGCCTTACCACCAACTACTATGATTTTTAAAATTTTTTTCTCATTTAATATTTTTTCAAAATATACCTTTGCTTTTCTGCAAATATTTGTATTGAAGCCACCACATAATCCTCTGTCGGAGCTTAAAACTACACAAAGATGAATTTCATTTTTTTGATTACCCACTAATAGTTTTGGTGCTGAATCCATATCGGTTACTGAATTTTTTAAATTTGATATTATAGAATTTAATTTCTCAGAATATGGTCTTGCATTCTCTGCGTTCTGTTGGGCTTTTCTAAGTTTAGCAGCAGCAACCATTTTCATGGCTTTTGTAATTTTTTGAGTAGATTTAACGCTACTAATTCTGTTTCTTAAAAATTTTAAACTAGCCATTATTTTTGAAAACCTCTCTTAAAGTCGGTAATAAATGTTTTTAATTTTTCTTCATTAGATTCGTCAATTTTTCCTGAAGATTTAATATTATTTAAAATATCAGGAGCTTCTGATTTTATTTTTGATAAAAGTTTCTTTTCAAAGGACTTGATCTGGTTAAGTTCAACATCATCTAAGAAACCTCTTACACCTGAAAAAATTGATACTACCTGTTCTTCTACCTTTAGGGGTGAGTACTGATCTTGTTTTAATAATTCAGTTAATTTTGATCCACGATTTAATAATTTTTGAGTAGAAAGATCTAAGTCAGATCCAAACTGAGCAAACGCTGCCATTTCACGATACTGAGCAAGTTCAAGTTTAATTGAACCAGAAACTTGTTTCATTGCTTTAATCTGCGCTGCAGATCCAACCCTAGAAACCGATATACCCACGTTAACAGCAGGTCTAACTCCTTTATAAAAAAGTTCTGTTTCTAAGAATATTTGTCCATCTGTAATAGAAATAACGTTTGTTGGAATATAAGCAGAAACGTCGCTGGCTTGTGTTTCAATGATTGGTAAGGCTGTAAGAGATCCTCCACCATGCTTATCATTCAATTTTGCAGCCCTCTCTAGTAATCTACTATGAAGATAAAATACGTCTCCTGGGAAGGCTTCTCGTCCTGGAGGTCTACGTAAAAGCAGTGACATCTGTCTATAAGCAACAGCCTGTTTTGATAAATCATCATAAACAATAAGAGCGTGCATTCCATTGTCTCTAAAATATTCTCCCATTGTACATCCAGTATATGGAGCTAAAAATTGTAATGGTGCTGGGTCAGATGCTGTTGCCGCAACAACAATCGTATATTCCATTGCTCCAGCTTCTTCTAATGTTTTTACGATNTGAGCAACGCTNGATCTTTTTTGTCCAATGGCTACATAAATACAGTAAAGTTTTTTACTTTCATCATTAGACTTATTAATTTCTTTTTGATTTATAATTGTATCAATAGCAATTGCTGTTTTTCCAGTTTGTCTATCTCCAATAATTAATTCTCTCTGTCCTCTTCCAACAGGAATTAAACTATCAATAGCCTTTAATCCTGTTTGCATCGGCTCATTCACTGATTTTCTTGGAATAATACCTGGCGCTTTAATTTCAACTCTTTTTCTTTCTGCATTTTTATCAATCGGACCTTTTCCATCTATTGGGTTACCCAGTCCATCAACCACTCGACCTAATAAAGATTTTCCAACTGCAACATCAACAATTGACCCTGTTCTCTTTACTATATCTCCTTCTTTGATTTTTGAGTCATCTCCGAAAATAACTACTCCAACATTTTCCGTTTCAAGGTTTAGAGCCATACCTTTTGTACCCTCGGAGAATTGAACCATCTCTCCGGCTTGCACATTNTCTAATCCATAAACTCTGGCTATACCATCTCCCACTGTCAAAACCTGNCCAACNTCTGAAACCTCAACTTCAGTTCCAAAATTTTTTATTTGGTCTTTTAAAATNTTAGTAATTTCTGAAGGATTAATTTTCATACTTATTTATTTAATAAATTATTTAATCTTGTTTTAGCAGAAGTATCAATCATTGTACTACCGATTTGAAGAATTGAACCAACTAATAAAGATGGATCCACTGAAAAAGAAATGTTGATTTTCTTCTTCAAAATATCGTCTAATTTTTTTGCTATGTCAGCTTTCTCACTATCTGAGATCGTATGAGATAATTTAAGTGTTGCTAAAATTTCTCCCCTTTCGTTTAATAATAAATCAAAAAAATTATTTACTATTTTCTCTAAAAAGAAAAATCTTCTATTTTTATTTAGCACTTTTAAAAATCTTGAGAATAAATCTGAAAAAGAAAAATGCTTAGCCAAAGCATCAATAACATTATTAATAACTGAATATTTGTATGTTGGATTCTTAATAAACTTTTTTAAATCTGAACTTTGATCTAATATTTCTTTTAACTTCAAAAAATCTTTTTCAAGAACGTCTAAACTTTTGGCTTCGTAAGCTAGTCTATATACTGCTTTAGCATATCTTTGAGTTTCACTAAAAGTTTTCATAGATTTCTTTACTGTTAACTTTAAAAGAAAAAAGGTCTCGTAACATGCGAAATTACACTAATCAAGTGTGATATTTTGTACTTTTTTAAAATTATTTAAAGTTTATTGGATCAACGTCCACAGTGAGTGAAATATTTTTTTTAATTTTAATAGTTTTTAACCAATCTTTTAAAAACTTTTGTGGGAATGCTTCTTGAGGATATTTTAATAATAACCTAGAACGGTATTTTCCCTTAATAAGCGAAATAGAGGCNCTNACAGGACCCAACAATAAAGCATCTTTCATTTTTGGAATTTTATTTTTTAAAATTCTTGCACATTCATCAACATCAAATCTATTTTTTCCTGAAACAATAAAAGCAATAAGCTTTGTGAACGGGGGCAGATTAGATCTTTCTCTAAAACTAATTTCATTTTCATAAAAAGCTAAAATATTCTGATCACATATTGATTTTAGCGTTTGGTTTTCTGGTTCAAAAGTTTGAAGATATACTGTTGAATTTTTAACCTCCCTTCCAGCTCTACCGCTAAGCTGATTCATTAATTGATAAGTTTTTTCTGAACTGCGAATATCATTTCCTAAAAAATTCACATCAGAATTAACGATAACGATACAATTTAACTTTGGAAAATGAAAACCTTTAGAGATTAACTGGGTTCCCACAATGATATTAATTTTTCCATCCTGGATACTCTCAAAAATCTTTTTTGTACTATCATCGTTATGAATAAAATCACTTGAAAATAATTCAATTTTTTTATCAGGAAAAATTTCTTTNACTTCCTCAAATATTTTTTCAACACCTAAACCATAAAAAGAAAGTTTACAATTATCTCTGTCTTTACATTTTCTTTCTAATGAAGCTTTGTGATCACAATAGTGACAAATTAATTTATTACTTTCTTTGTGATAAATTAATGAAACTGAGCAATGAGGACAATTAAAACGATATCCACACTTTGAGCAAATAACGAATGTTGAGTAACCTCTTCGATTTAAAAAAAATAAAATTTGATTTCCCTTATCTAAAATATTTTTAAGTTCTGGAATAATAGAAGGCGAGATAAATTTAGATTTAAGAGGAGGATTTTTTTTTAAGTCTACAAATTTAACTTCTGGTAATTCAGCATCACCATATCTTTTATCTAAACTAATATAAGAAAATTTCTTATTAACTGTATTGTAGTAAGTTTCTAGAGATGGTGTTGCTGAAACTAAAATAACTGATATTTTTTTTACAGAGGCCATTAATACAGCCATGTCTCTAGCATTGTAAATTACTTGATCTTCTTGCTTGTAAGATTGGTCATGCTCCTCATCTATAATAATTAAACCTAATTTTTTAAAAGGAAGGAATAAAGATGATCTAGCTCCTAAAACTAAATTAATTTTATGACTAGCGATTCCGTGCCAAATTAATCTTTTATTTTTTTCAGAAATATCTGAGTGCCACAATGCTGGGTAATTACCAAAATACTCTTTAAATCTTTCTTTGATTTGATTTGTTAATGCAATCTCCGGGAGTAGGACCAAAACCTGATAACCTTTTTCCAAAAAATCTTGTATTTTTTTAAAATATATTAATGTTTTTCCTGATCCAGTAATTCCATGTAATAAAACTGTTGAAAATTTATCAAAAGAAATTTGGTCATCTAAAATTTTAATAGCTTTCTTCTGACTCGTATCAAAACTGATTTTTTTCTTTAATGAATATTCTTCAAAGGACTCTTCTGATTTCTTTTTTTTAGATACTTCTGAAAATGCCTTTTTAAAAATAAATAGTTTTAAAGCAATACCTAAATCAACTAAGTTATATCGAGAAAATTTTTCTAAAAAAATTAAAGTATCTTTAGATAAAGAAGCAAAATCAAATTTCTTTTTAATATCTTTAATTTTAATTGAGCTCTTAATGGGACCGCTCTTGCCCCAAACGACACCTATAATATCTTTGTTTTGAAAGGGAACCAAAACAAAGTCCCCAACTCTCACATTAATATCTTTTGGGACATTATATGTAAAAGGATGATCAAATTTTAACGGTAGCAATACATCTAAAGTCATCAAAAAATTCTATTAATTGTTTATTTCTTACTATAAATTTTATAATCTAAATCCATGGAAATTTTTCTAGACTCGTCAGATATTAAAGAAATTAGAGGATTAAACAAAGCTAATTTAGTAGATGGCATCACAACAAATCCCTCTCTACTTGCAAGCGCAAATACTAATTTCAAAATTTTATTAAAAGAAATTTGTAGTGAAATAAAAGGGCCGGTAAGTGCTGAAGTAACTGCTCCAGATCTTCCTTCAATGTTAAAAGAGGCAGACGTTCTGAGAAAAATCGCAAAAAATATTGTAATTAAAGTTCCATTAACTTGGAATGGTTTGCAGGCGTGCAGTATTCTTTCTGCAAAAAAAGTTAAAGTAAACGTTACCTTATGTTTTTCTACATCACAGGCTTTGCTTGCTGCGAAGGCTGGAGCAACTTATGTTTCCCCTTTTATTGGAAGATTAGATGATATTGGAGAAAATGGAATTCAGCTTATAGAAGATATTAAAAAAATTTTTAATAACTACAAAAATATAAAAACAAAAATTTTGTCTGCATCAATTAGGTCTGTTGAACATTTTAATGCTGTTGCGGCTATCGGTTCTGATGTTGCCACAGTTCCTGTTAAAATTTTTAAAGAACTTCACAAACATCATCTTACAGACAAAGGTGTGGACATTTTTACTGCTGATTGGAAAAAATCAGGAATGAAGATTTTAACTTAAAAGTGAATAGCTCTTTTATCAACTGCTAAAGCAGCTTCTTTAATTGCTTCAGCGTAAGTGGGATGGGCATGACATGTTCTTGCTATATCTTCAGCGCTTGCACCAAACTCCATGGCCAAAGCAATTTCTGCGATCATATTACCCACATCGGGTCCGATCATATGTACGCCTAGGACTTTATCTGTTTTTTCATCAGCTAAAATTTTAACAAANCCATCTCCCTCATCATTAATTTTTGCTCTAGCATTTGCTGCGAAAGGAAATTTGCCAACTTTATAAGATATTTTTTGCTCTTTTAACTGCTCTTCTGTTTTTCCAACTGAAGCAACTTCGGGAGAAGTATAAACAACACCAGGGATAACATCGTAATTTACATGTCCATACTTTCCACTAAGTAACTCTGCAATAGCAATTCCTTCTTCTTCAGCCTTGTGTGCTAACATTGGGCCAACAATTACATCCCCGATTGCGTAAATGTTATCTAAATTAGTTTTGTATTTATGATCTGTTTCAACTCTTCCTTTTGAGTCTAACTTTACTCCAATTTTTTCAAGATTTAATCCTGTGGTATTAGGTTTTCTTCCAACTGACATTAGCACAATATCACAATCAATGTCGCTTTTAGCNCCGTTCTTCTCNACTGTAACTGTTGCACCATTTTTATTTTTTTTAACACCAATTACTTTTGTTGATAGATTAAATTGCATTCCTTGTTTTTGTAATATTTTTAAGAAAGCGTCCGACACTTCTCTGTCCATGCCTGGAGTTATGTGGTCTAAGTATTCTACAACTTGAACTTCTGCTCCTAATCTTAGCCAAACAGAACCCATTTCTAGTCCAATGTAACCGGCTCCAATAACAACAAGTTTTTTTGGAACAGATGACAAATTTAATGCGCCTGTTGAAGAAACTACTATTTTTTCATCAATTTCTATATTTGGAAGAGAAATTGGAACAGAACCAGTTGCTATAATTGCATTTTTAAATTTATAATCTTTTTGATTATTAGACTGATCGATAACTGAAATTGTATTTTTATCTTTAAAAGATCCAAAACCTTTAATGTAAGTAACCTTATTTTTTTTAAATAAAAATTCTATTCCCTTAGTAAGTCCTTCTACACCTTTTGCTTTGTGACTCATCATTTTTGCAAGATCTAATGATGGTTCATTAATATTGATTCCTATGTTTTTAAATTCAGTTTTTGCTTTTTTATAAAGATCTGATGAATGCAATAAAGCTTTCGAAGGTATACATCCAATATTAAGACAGGTGCCGCCTAATGTTCCTCTTGATTCAATGCATGCAGTTTTTAATCCTAGTTGAGCAGCTCTAATTGCTCCNACATATCCTCCTGGTCCTCCGCCTATAACTAAAAAATCAAACTCTTCCATGAATTATAAATTTAAAAAAAGTCTTCTTGGATCTTCCAAATATTCTTTAACTCTAACTAAAAATGANACAGCATCTTTTCCATCAATAATTCTGTGATCATAAGATAAAGCTAGATACATAATGGGTCTAACTTCAACTTTTCCTTCAACAACAACTGCTCGCTGAACAATATTGTGCATTCCTAATACTCCTGATTGTGGAGGATTTAGTATTGGCGTTGATAACATCGAACCATAAATTCCACCATTTGTAATTGTAAAAGTTCCACCTTGAAGTTCATCTATAGACAATTGCCCTGTTTTTGCTTTTTCGCCTAAGGCAATAATTTGTTTTTCAATATCTGCTAAAGATAATTCATCTGCGTCTCTAACTACTGGAACAACCAATCCTTTNTCTGTTCCGACAGCGACACCGATATTGTAATAATTTTTATAAACAATTTCATCTTGTTGAATTTCTGCATTAATAACTGGAAAAGCTTTTAAAGCTTCAACACAAGATCTTACAAAAAATGACATAAATCCTAATTTAACGCCGTATCTTTTTTGAAAACCATCTTTNTATTCAGCTCTCATTTCGATAATTCTCGACATATCAATTTCATTGAATGTCGTAAGCATCGCTGCATTATTTTGAGCTTCTTTTAATCTTTTNGCGATAGTTGATCTTAGTCGAGTCATTTTAACTCGCTCTTCATCACCCTTGGCTGCTCTTGCTGTAGAAGGAGCAGAAGGTAAGCCCATAGATTCTAATAAATCTCCTTTTAAAATTCTTCCATCTCTTCCTGATCCACTTATNGTGCTAATATCAATTCTTTTTTCTTCCACTATTCTTTTCACTGCAGGTGATAATATTTCTTTTTTAATTGTAGGAACTTCGGTTATTTTTGGTTTTGCTGTTTCTGGTGCTTTAACAGGTTCTTTTTTAGCTACGTTTGCAGTTCCCGCTCCTACGGTTCCTAAAACTGCTCCAACATTAACTGTAGTTCCTGCTTGAATTTTAATTTCAGACAAAACACCTGTCTCTGGGGAAGGCACCGCTACACTAACTTTGTCCGTTTCTAATTCAACAACTGGCTCATCTGCTTTTACTGGATCACCAACCTGTTTAAGCCACTTCGAAACTGTGGCTTCCGTTACTGACTCGCCAAGTGTTGGTACTACTAAATCTTTTGCCATTATTCTATAAAAGTACTTTTGATATTATTTCGTCCTGCTGTTGTACATGTTTTTTCAAATATCCGGTAGCCGTTGAAGCTGAAGGTTTTCTGCCAACATACTGTACTTTTTTAGATTTGGCGCCAATCGAATTTAGTGTCCAATTGATATATTTTTCAACAAAACTCCAAGCGCCCATATTTTCTGGCTCTTCCTGACACCAAATAAATTCATCGGCATTTTTAAATCTTTTTAAAAAACTAGCTAATTTTTTTACTGGGAATGGATATAGCTGTTCAATTCTTAATAGTTGAACTTTAGGATTTCTTATAATTTCTCTCTTTTCAGAAATATCAAAATAGACTTTTCCAGAACAAAGAACTACGCGTTTGATTTCTTCATCTTTTGCTAATTTAATTAAATTATATTCTGGAAAATCTGCATGGTCTGGTAATATTCTATGAAAAGAGTTTTCTGGTAAAAAATCTTCAATTTCAGAAACGCATTTTTTATGTCTCAATAAAGATTTTGGCGAGAACACTATAAGTGGCTTTCTAAACGTTCTATGAATTTGTCTTCTTAATAAATGAAAATAATTTGCAGGTGTAGTACAATTGACTACTTGTAAATTTTCTTGAGCACAAGATTGTAAATATCTTTCAATACGTGCTGAAGAATGTTCTGGTCCTTGTCCTTCATAACCATGTGGAAGAAGCATTACTAAACCGCTTGCGCGTGTCCATTTTTTTTCTCCTGAAGTAATAAACTGATCAATTATAATTTGAGCTCCATTTGCAAAATCGCCAAATTGTGCTTCCCATAAAACTAGAGTTTCTGGTGAAGATAATGAATATCCATATTCAAATCCTAAGACACCAAACTCTGAAAGGAAGCTGTCAATAATTTCAAACTGGCCTTGATTTGAGCTAAGATTTTTTAAAGGGTAATATTTTTCTCCTGTATCTTGATCAAGTACACCAGCATGTCTTTGACTGAAAGTTCCTCTTGATGAATCTTGTCCTACAAATCTTACTGGGTAACCTTCTAATAATAAAGTTCCAAAAGCTAAACTCTCGGCTGTCGCCCAATCAAAGCCTTTTCCTGTTTCAAACATTTTTTTCTTTGCTTCAAAAAGTCTTTTAATTGTTGAATGAAAATTTAAATTTTCAGGAAGTTTGCAAATTTTTTCTCCAGCTTGATGGATTAAATCTAAATCAACACCTGTTACACCTCTACGATCAGATCCAATTTCAGTTGTAAATTTCGACCAGCTTCCAGTAAACCAATCTATTTGGTTTGGAATGTAACTCTTTGATGTTTCAAATTCTGTATCTAAAAAATTTTTAAAATTATCTTTTTCCCCTTGAAACTCATCCTTCCTTAAAACACCTTCTTGAATAAGTTGGTTTCCATAAATTGTTAGNGTTGTAGCTTGGGNTTTAATTTTTTTGTACATTANAGGCTGAGTAAAAGAAGGCTCNTCTCCCTCATTGTGACCAAATCTTCGGTANCAAATAATATCTATAACAACATCTCGTTTAAATTTTTGTCTATATTCCGTTGCAATTCTTGCACAATAAACAACNGATTCTGCATCATCGCCGTTAACATGGAATATTGGAGCTTGAACCATTTTGGCTACTTCAGATGGATAAGGTGAAGATCTTGCAAAAGATGGGCTTGTAGTAAAACCAATTTGATTATTAACAATAATGTGAATTGTGCCTCCAGTGTTATGTCCTTTTAAGCCAGACATAGCAAAACATTCTGCAACAATTCCCTGTCCTGCAAATGCTGCATCACCGTGCAAAAGAACAGGAATTACTTTTACTCTTTGCGGGTCATTATGAAAAAATTGTTTAGCTCTCGTTTGTCCTAACACTACAGGATTTACAGCTTCAAGATGAGAAGGGTTTGCAGTTAAACTTACATGAACATTGTTACCGTTAAAATCTCTATCTGCTGATGCTCCTAAATGNTATTTAACATCACCCGAAACACCCGCTGTATCTGGACCTGGATTTCCNGAAAATTCTTTAAATATTTTTTTAAAAGGTTTTTGAATAACGTTTGCAAGAATATTTAATCTACCTCTATGAGGCATTCCAATTTTAACTTCTTTTACTCC
>JGI25922J50271_10000602_pt1 | contig 10480 bp, 18 predicted proteins | sample LauGreSu1BDMLBDD_2_FD_50271 | JGI IMG/M metagenome (IMG submission 50271) | reverse complement strand
GCGAAGCTGAAGCGGCGTCCGCCCGCGACGGTGGTGCTGGTGCGGTACACGCCCACCGTGATGGACTCGATGCTGGAAGTTTCGTCGATGAGTTCAGCCATGTCGTTGACTCGCTGTGAGTAGGTCTGGTGGGGGATCGGCTCAGAACTGCAGGCCGCCCTCGCGGGCGCCCTCGGCGACGGCCTTGACGCGGCCGTGGTAGCGGAAGCCGTTGCGGTCGAAGACCACGGCGGTGACGCCGGCCTTCTTCGCGCGGTCGGCGATCGCCTTGCCGATCTCCTTGGCCGCATCGACGTTGCCGCCCTTGCGGGCGACGCCGTCGACGTCGAGCGAGCTCGCGGACGCGACGGTGCGGCCGGCGAGGTCGTCGATGACCTGGACGTAGATGTGCTGGAGCGANCGGAAGACGCTGAGGCGCGGNCGGCTCGGCGTGCCGGACATGGTCTTGCGCATGCCCTTCTTGCGGCGCTCGCGGCGGATGGTCTTGGCGGTGGTCTTGTCCATGGTGGTGTTCCTCGGTGCGCGGCGGCTCAGGAGCCGAACGCCTTGCCCTGCTTGCGCTGGATGACTTCGTCGGAGTACTTGATGCCCTTCCCGTTGTACGGCTCGGGCTTGCGCTTGGCGCGGCACTTCGAGGCGAACTCGCCGACGGCCTGCTTGTCCGGGCCGCTGACGGTCACCATGGTCTGGTTGACCTCGACCTTCACGCCGTCGGGGATGCCGACCTCGAGCGTGTTGGCGTAGCCGACGGTCAGCACGAGCTTCTTGCCCTGGACGCGGGCGCCCCAGCCGACGCCGACGATCTCGAGCTTCTTCTCGTAGCCCTTCAGGACGCCCTCGATCGCGGTCGCGATGAGCGCGCGCGTGGTGCCCCAGAAGGCCTTGTTGCTGCCGAGGTCGACGATGGCGGGGTCCATCGTGACGTCGATCTTCGAGCCCTCGACCGTGACGCCCACCTCGGGGCGGTAGGTCATGGAGAGCTTGCCCTTGGGCCCCTCGAAGTTGACGGTGCGGGAGGCCGCGTTGACGGCCACCTTGACGCCGGCGGGGATCATGACGGGCTTGCGTGCGATGCGGGACATGGTGATGCTCCTGGGTCGCTGACTGTTGGTAGCTGCGGTTGGTCGGATCAGCCGACGGTCGCGACGACTTCGCCGCCGATGCGCTTCTCGCGGCACTCGCGGTCGCTCATCACGCCGTAGCTGGTGGAGACGATGGCGATGCCGAGGCCCGACATCGGGCTCGGCAGCTCCTCGACGCTGCGGTAGACGCGGCACCCGGTGCGCGACACGCGCTCCATGTGGTGGATGAGCATCTCGCCGCGCGGGCCGTACTTGAGGTCGACGCGCAGGAGGCCCTGTCGGCCGTCTGCGATCAGCTCGAAGCCGCGGATGTAGCCCTCCTTCTGGAGGACCTCGGCGACGCCGCGGTTGAGCTTGTTGTTGAGGACGAGCACCTGCTTCGCCCGGTTGCGGCAGGCGTTGCGGATGCGGGTGAGCATGTCAGCGGTCAGGTCTTGAAGCGCCATGTTCGGCTCCTTCTTGGTCCGTTGTGGTCTGGGTTCAGCGCGTCACCAGGACGCCTTGCGCATGCCGGGGATCATGCCCTGGAGCGCGAGCTCCCGGAGCATCTGGCGGCAGATGCGGAACTTGCGGTAGTTGCCGCGGCTGCGGCCCGTGATCTCGCACCGGAGCTTCTCGCGGGTGGAGAACTTCGGCTTCCGGTTCATCTTGGCAAAGACGCGCTTGCTGGCCATTCGGGTGTTCCTTGGTATCCGGCGTTGGGTCGGTCAGGCGGCCGCGGCCGCCGGCGTGGTCTCTGGGGTAATCACTTCTTCTTCGAGGACTGCCGGTCCTCGGGCTTCTCGAACGGCATGCCCAGCTCGGCGAGCGCGAAGCGGCTCATCTTGGGGTCGCTGTTGGAGAACACGATGGTCACGTTCATGCCGTGCGTGAAGTTCACGCTCGCCATGTTGATCTCGGGCCACACGGCCTGCTCGTTGAGGCCGAAGCTCCAGCTGCCGCCCTTGTCGAAGGACCGGTCGCTGACGCCGCGGAAGTCCTTGATGCGGGGGATCGCGAGGTTCATCATGCGGTCGAGGAAGCTCCACATGCGGTCACGGCGAAGCGTGACCATGAAGCCGCTCGGCGCGCCCTCGCGCACCTTGAAGTTCGACACGCTCTTCTTCGCGATGGTCATCACCGGCTTCTGGCCGCTGATGCTGCGGTAGGTGGCGATGATGGTGTCGCGGATCTCGGGCTTCAGCTTCTGGTTCTCGAGCTGCTTGCCGACGCCGGTGTTGACGATGACCTTCTGGATCCTCGGCACCTGGTTGACGTTCTTCAGCCCGAACTCCTTCATGAGCTTCGGCGCGACCTGCTCCATGTACATGGCCTGGAGCCGGGACTTGGTCTTGGTGGTGGTCATGGGTGGGCTCACTTCGCCTTCTTGGCGGACTTGCGGGCCGGGGAGATGGCGCCGAGTTCCTTGCCGCCCTTCGCGGCGACGCGGACCTTGGTGCCGTCCGCCTTGACGGTGAAGCGCACGCGGGTGGGCTTGCCGTCGGCCATCGGGCTGACCTTGGAGATGTGGATGGGGAGCTCGGCCTTCACCATCGCGCCCTTCGGGCGCATCTGGTTCGGCTTGAGGTGCTTGGTGCGGAGGTTGATCCCCTTCACCACGCAGGTCGAGGACTTCGGGTCGACGGAGACGACCTCGCCGGTCTTGCCCTTGTCGGAGCCGGAGCGGACGAACACGACGTCACCCTTGCGGATGTGGGCTGGCATCAGATGACCTCCGTGGCGAGGGACACGATCTTCATGAAGTTCTTCTCGCGAAGCTCACGGGCCACGGCGCCGAAGATGCGGGTGCCCTTCGGGTTGCCTTCCTTGTCGACGAGCACGCACGCGTTCGAGTCGAAGCGCACGTAGCTGCCGTCGTTGCGGCGGGTCGGGGCCTTGACGCGGACGATCACGGCCTCGGCCTTGTCGCCGGCCTTGACCTGGCCGTTGGGGATCGCTTCCTTGATCGCGCACATGACGCGGTCGCCCACGCCCATGGTCACGCGGGTGAAGCGGCCGCGGGCGGTGGAGACGCCCATGATGCCGATCACCATCGCCTCCTTGGCGCCGCTGTTGTCGGCCACTTCGAGCCTGGATTCCTTCTGAATCATCTGGTTCCTGCCTTCGTGTTGGTTCGGGCGGTCACTTCTTCTTCTTNGAGCCCGTGTCGACCTCGAAGACCATGTCGGCCTTGGCCGGGGCCTTCTCGACGACGCGGATCACGGTCCAGCGCTTGGTGCGCGAGATCGGCCGGCACTCGGCGATCTCGACGCGGTCGCCCACGCCGGTCTCGTTCTTGGCGTCGTGCACCTGGAGCACGGTGCGCTTGCGCACGTACTTGCCGTACTTGGGGTGCTTGGCGACGTACTGGATGGTCACCTTGCGCGTCTTCTCGCGCGTGGCGGTCTCGACGACGCCGATGCGGCGCGGGGCGTCCTCGCCGACGACGATGTTGTCCTTGCTGCTCACTTGGTGGCCTTCTTCATGCGGGNGCTGCGCTCGGTGAGGACACGAGCGAGGTCCTTGCGGGTCTTCTTGAACTGGGACGAGTCCTTGGTCTTCTCGGTNACGGTCTGCGCGCGCAGGTCGAAGAGCTGCTTGCGGAGGCGCTTGGCCTCGGCGGNGATCTCGTCGTCGCGGAGCTTCTTGACTTCAGCTGCCTTCATGNNTGGGCTGCCTTTCGTGTNGNATCAGACGGCCAGCCGGCGGCCGACGAAGCGGCAGCGGACGGGCATCTTGTTTGCGATGCGGGCGAAGGCCTGCTTGGCGAGGTCCTCGGGCACGCCCGCGATCTCGAAGAGGATGGTGCCGGGCTTGATGCGCGCGGCCCAGAAGTCCACGTCGGCCTTACCGGTACCCATTCGGGTCTCCAGGGGCTTCTTGGAGATGGGCTTGTCCGGGAAGACCCGGATGAACACCTTGCCCTGGCGGCGGAGGAAGTGCTGCGCGGCGACGCGGCCGGCCTCGAGCTGGCGGCCGGACATCCAGCACGTCTCCAGGCTCTGCAGGCCGTAGTCGCCGAACGCGACGTAGTTGCCGCGGGTGGCGTTGCCCTTCATCTTGCCGCGCTGCTGCTTGCGGTACTTGACTCGCTTGGGAATCAGGTTCGACATGGGTGGTTCCTAACTTTCCTTCGCAGGGATCAGCGACGGCCACGGGCGCGTGCGCGTCCGCCGGCGGCGTTGGTGGTGGTGTCGTCCTCGACCTGCTCGAAGAGACCCTTGTAGACCCAGACCTTGATGCCGATCACGCCGTACGTCGTCTCGCAGTGCGCGATCGAGTAGTCGATGTTGGCCTGCAGGGTCGTGAGCGGGATCGAGCCAAGGCGAGTGTCGAACGAACGGGCGATCTCGGCGCCGCCGAGGCGGCCCGACATCAGGATGCGGATGCCCTTCGCGCCGTTCTGCATCGCGGCCTCGGCGCGCTGCTTGACGACGCGGCGGTAGTTCGCGCGCTTCTTCAGCTGCTCGGCCATCGACTCGGCGATGAGGCGNGCGACGATCTCGGGGTTCTTGATCTCGATGATCTTGATGCCGACCTTGCGGCCGGTGAGGGCCTCGAGGTCCTTCGTCAGGCGCTCGATCTCGGCGCCCTTGAGGCCGACGACCTGGCCCGGGCGGGCGGTCTTGATGATCACCGAGAGCTCCTCGCGGGTGCGCTCGATGTACACGTCGCTCACCGCCGCGTAGGGGGGAGTGCGGTTCAGGCGCTTGTCGATGAACTTCCGGATCTTGTAGTCCTCGACGAGCAGCTCGCCGAAGAGCGCCTTGGGGGCGAACCAGCGGCTCTTGTGCGTCTCGGTCACGCCGACGCGGAATCCGAACGGGTTGGTCTTCTGTCCCATGGTTGGGTGCTTCCTGCTGGGTGTTCCTGGGTGGCGTCAGCGGACGTCGACGGAGACGTGGATGTGGCTCGTGCGCTTCATGATCGGGTGCGAGCGACCGCGATCCTTNGGCTGGAACCGCTTGATGGTCGGGCCCTCGTCGACGCGGCTCTCGCTCACGAAGAGGCGGCCGACGTCGAGGTTGGCCTCCTCCGCGTTGGCGATCGCGCTGCGGAGGACGCTCTTGATGAACCACGCACCGCGGCGGGGGGAGAACTCGAGGGTCGCGAGCGCGTCCTCGATGCCCTTGCCGCGGATCTGGTCGGCCACGAGGCGCGCCTTGCGGGGCGCGATGCGGGCGAACTTGTGCGAGGCCGTGAACTTCTTGATCTGGGTGGAAGCCATGGTGTTGCTCCTTCAGCGGCAGGTCCGGTCAGGACTTGGTGCCGCCGTCGATGCCTTCCTTCTTGTTGGTGTGGCCCTTGAAGGTGCGCGTGTGGGAGAACTCGCCGAGCTTGTGCCCGACCATCTCCTCGGTCACGAACACGTCGACGAAGCCCTTGCCGTTGTGCACGGCGAAGGTCAGGCCGACGAACTCCGGCACGATGGTGCACGCGCGGCGCCACGTCTTGATCGCGGTGCGCTTGCCGGTGCCCTGCTGCATCGCCTCGGCGCGACGGAACAGCTTCTCGTCGACGACAGGGCCCTTCTTGAGTGAACGGGACATTGCGTGTTCTCCGGTGTGCTTGGGTTAGAGCTTGAGCTGGCCGTAGCGGCGGCTCTTGCGGCGGCGGATGATGAGCTTGTCGGTCGACTTGCCGTAGCGACGGGTACGACCGCCCTTGGACTGCGTGCCGCTGGCGTTGGACGGCTCCTGGCCGCCCTTCGAGCGGCCTTCGCCGCCGCCGTGCGGGTGCTGGTGGTGGCTCATCGCGACGCCGCGGGTGCGCGGACGACGTCCGAGCCAGCGGGCGCGGCCGGCCTTGCCGAGGACCACGTTCGCGTTGTCGGCGTTGCCGACGGTGCCGACCGTCGCGCGGCACTCGAGGAGCACCTGGCGGATTTCGCCCGAGGGCATCACGAGGGTCGCGAAGCGNCCTTCCTTGTTGGTGAGGCGCGCGCCGATGCCGGCGGCGCGGACGAGCGTGCCGCCCTTGCCCGGGACGGTCTCGACGTTGTGGACCTCGAGNCCGGTCGGGATGTGCTTCAGCGGCATGCAGTTGCCGGCGCGCGGGTCGACCTGCTCGTCGGAGCTGACCACCACGTCACCGGCCGTCAGGCCCTTCGGCGCGAGGATGTAGCGCAGCGTGCCGTCCTCGTACTTCACCAGCGCGATGTGGCAGGTGCGGTTGGGGTCGTACTCGATGCCGACCACGGTCGCCTTCATGCCGTCCTTCTGGCGCTTGAAGTCGATGAGGCGGTAGCGGCGCTTGTGGCCGCCGCCCTGCTGGATGACCGTGAGCTTGCCCTGGGAGTTGCGGCCGCCGGTCTTGTGGAGCGGGCGGAGCAGGCTCTTCTCAGGCGACTTCTTCGTCACCTCGGCATGCATGTTGACCGACGCGTTGCGGCGGGCGTTGGTGGTGGGCTTGTAGACGCGGATTGCCATGTGTGGTTCCCGTGTTTCGCTGTTCGAGTGCGCTGCTGCTTAGAACAGCTCGATCTTCTGGCCTTCGGCGACGCGCACCATGGCGCGCTTCCAGGTCTTGCCCGGGGTCTTGCCGTACTTGTAGGTGCGGTCGCGCTCCTGGCGGACCTGCGTGCGGACGTCGACGACCTTGACGCCGTAGATGGCCTCGATGGCCTTCTTGACGTCGGTCTTCGTCGCGCGCTGGTCGACCTTGAACGCGTACTGGTTGTGCTCGCCGGCGGCCGTCGCCTTCTCGGTGACGATCGGCATCTTGATGACGTGGGTGGGTTCCATTGGTCAGCCTTTCTCCGGTCAGGCCTGCTCGGCGACGGGGAAGCACGAACCGTCGATGAACGAGGCCAGCGAGGCCTTGTCCACGACGAGGTAGCGGTGGTTGAGGAGGTCGTACGCGCTCAGCTGGTCGATGCGGCGGACGTCGACGCCGTCGACGTTGCGCGCGCTCAGCATGGCGTTGCGGTTCGCCGCGCCGACGGCGACGAGGCAGGTGCGGTCGACGCCGACCTTCTTGAGCATGCCGGCGAAGGCCTTGGTGCTCGGCTCACCGAAGCTCAGCGCATCGATGCACTTGACCTCGTTGTCGACGAGCTTCGCGAGCAGCGCGTTGCGGTTCGCGAGCCGGCGCATCTTCTTGGTGAGCTCGGTGCGGAAGGCCTCGCGGGTGCGGTCCTTCGCGAAGGTCACGCCGCCGCCCTTGCGGTTCGGCACGCGCGACGCGCCGACGCGGGCGTTGCCGGTGCCCTTCTGCTTGTAGAGCTTGCGGGTGGAGCCCTCGACCGAGCCGCGGCTCTTGGTGCGGGCCGAGCCCTGGCGCTGGTTGCCGTGCGTGACGACGTAGGCCTGCTTCAGGAGGGCGTGGCGGATTTCGCCGCCCAGGACGGCCTCGTCGATCTTGAGGACGTCGACCTGCTTGCCTTCGGAGTTGAGAATCGGAAGTTCGATCATCGTTCTTTGCCTTCTGCGGGCTGTCCCGCATTCGCCTCCTCCTCCCGGCGCCTGTTGTTGGCGGCGACGGGCAGGATTCGACTCAGGTTCCTTGATGCGCCGCAGGCTCCGCCTGCGGACACGTCGTCAACTTGTCGCGACCGCGCGGTTCCGTGCCTTCGTGGCAGCGGCCTTCGCGATCCCTGGTTGGCACCGCTCAGGCGCCAGCCTGGATACGCACCTTTCGCTTGTACAGACGACCGGGGGTCTTGATGAGGAGGAGCCCCTCGTTGGCGCCGGGGACGGCACCCTTCACGAGGAGGAGGTTGTTCTCTGCGTCGACCTTGACCACGTCGAGCGAGCGGACGGTGACCTGCTCGTCGCCCATGCGGCCGGCCATGCGCTTGCCCTTCTTGATCTTCGCGCCGTGACCGCGGTCGGTGCCGTGCGAGCCGATCGAGCCGGGGGTGCGGTGCTTGCGCTCGGTGCCGTGCGTGGCGCACATGCCCTTGAAGCGGTGGCGCTTCATGACGCCGGCGAAGCCCTTGCCCTTGGAGGTGCCGACNACGTCGACGAACTTCAGGTCGGCCATCGAGTCGAGCTTGAGCTCCTGGCCCAGGGTGTAGGCCTCGGCCTCGGCGTCGGTCGCGAGGCGGATCTCCCGGTGCGCGCGCTTGGGAGCGGCGCCGGCCTTCGCGTCGTGGCCGATCATGGCCTGCGTGCTGTTGCGCGCCTTCATGTCGTCGAAGGCGATCTGCACCGCGGCGTAGCCGTCGGTGGCGGTGGTCTTCACCTGGGTCACCACGCAGGGGCCGGCCTGGATGACCGTGACGGGGATGTTCGTGCCGTCGGACTTGAAGAAGCGGGTCATGCCGATCTTCTTTCCGAGGATGCCGGTACGTGCCATGTGCATGCTCCTGCGTTGCGGGCCGTGGTTGCGGGCCCTGGTGGGTTGCCGGAGGTCGCTCTGCCTTCAGGTGGGCGACGCGGCAGGTGAAGGTCGAGCGAGGCGCGCGCTGCGCCCCGCTCGTGGTGGCCGTCAGGCCTTGATCTTGACGAAGACGCCGGCCGGGACGACGAGGCGGTTCAGCGCCTCGACCGTGCGGTGGTTCGGCTCGGTGATGTCGATGATGCGCTTGTGCGTGCGGATCTCGAACTGCTCGCGGCTCTTCTTGTCGATGAACGGCGAACGGTTGACGGTGTAGATCTCGCGGCGGGTCGGCAGCGGCACGGGGCCGGCGACGCGCGCGCCCGTGCGCTTGGCGTGATCCACGATCTCACGGGCAGACGCGTCGAGCGCCTGGTGGTCGTAGGCTTCCATCCGAATGCGAATCTTGCCGCCCTGCATGGGTGTTGCCGTTCCTCAAACCGTCTCCGCGCCGAGCCTTCCGCTGCCATGCACGGTGCACGGCATCCGCGGTTGGAAAGAGCGCGAATCGCCAAGCATACTGAAATCCCGGCGGCTGTCAACGCCCTCGCGGGCCGAGTGGGGTCGCTGGGCGCCGAGCGACGATGGCATTCGGTACCCTGCCCGCCGGAGACGCTGACTCATGCCTGATGGATTTCTCCAGAGAAACGCTCGTCCCCTGGCTCTTGCCGTGCTCTTCGGGGTCGTTGGGCTCACAAGTGGGCCAGCGCTTGCGGTCCCGTCTCTGTTTCAGTCTGATAACCAGCAAGGCGCGCCCCGGACGCCTCCCGCCAACCCGGCAAAGGACGGCCTCGAGCCCACTCCCCTCACCTTCGAGCCACTCGGCATGCGGTTTCGGCCGCCCGCCGGCAGCATCATGCGGAGCGAGGGCTCCGGCAAGTCGGCGACCTGGGTGATCTCCGAGAAGGCGGACCCGCCGCGGTTCATCCTGCGCGTGTCGAAGCTCTACGCGCAGGAAGCGACGAGCACGCCCGCGGCGCAGATCGACGCCTACGTGAAGGCGGTCAGCGAGCGACCGTCGCCGAACGCGGTCTTCTCGGTTCGGAGCCGCCAGGAGTTCGAGCTCGGCGGACGACCCGCTGCGCTTCTCTACACCTCGCTCCGCGAGGGCGAGGGAGAGGACGAGGTCTCCGCCGTGCAGGGCTACTTCATCCTGCAGGTCGCGCCGAACGAGTTCGTCGTGGTGTCGAGCCTGCTCGCCGACGCCGACTACGCGGGCACGCACCCGATCCTCGAGCGATCGTTCCGCACGATGGAGATCCTCGACCCCGAGTCGATCGCCACCGCGCGGGCCGCGCGCATGGGTCGCGGCGAGCACCTCCTCGACGGACTCGACGAGGAGGCGCTCCGACGCGCGCTCGACCCCGTCGGCAAGGACGGCGCGCTGCCGCCGCCGCGCTGGTACCGCATCAGCCGCGTCGACCCGAACGGCGAGGTCGCGGAGGTCGGCTACATGACCGTCACCGCGATCGATGCGGTGCAGGGTGCCGCGAACCCCGACCGAACCGAGAAGGAATGGACGAAGGAGGAGCGCGAGCGGGGCCTCCTCGTGCGAGTGCAGCTTCGGACGCTGCTTGACGCGACCGGGACCTCGGTGAGCGACACCGATGCCCGCTACTGGGTTCGCTGGGATCGCGCCCGCGAGTTCTGGACGGTGCGCAGCACCGCCCGGAAGGGACGCACCACGAGGACGTCGGCGCAGCTCGGTATCCGCAATGCCCCCAGCGCCGGAACCCCGAGGCCGATGCTCGAAGTCACCGAGGTCTCGCAGTCCGAGGCCGCGGCCGAGCCGCGCCGCTGGACGGTGCCCGATCGCGGCTACCTCTCGCAGGCCGAGTCGTTCGTGCTCTCGAGGCTGCTTCCGCGCGCGACCGGGCCGACGGACTACGGCTTCTACTGGTTCGAGACCCGCAGCGGCCGGCTCACCCAGCGCGCCGACCTCCAGACGCCGCGCGCCGACGGCTTCGAGCTCGCGACCAAGCGCACGCTCGAGGCTCCGGCGCTCGAGGACCTCTGCGACGCGCGCGGGATCCTCCGGCGCCGGACGGGCGACGACGGATCGCTCGTCGAGGNGACCACCGGGCCCGCCCTTCTCGAGC
>JGI25922J50271_10000600_pt1 | contig 10484 bp, 24 predicted proteins | sample LauGreSu1BDMLBDD_2_FD_50271 | JGI IMG/M metagenome (IMG submission 50271) | reverse complement strand
AAGAGTATTTTAGCATAGGGCACTGACATTACCTAATCCATTCTCGGCGTGTCGCAGCTTTTGTGAGATTAATCACAAATTTTCAGGGTCTGTGGATAACTTCCGTAAGCCTGTGGATAACCCCCCACATATGGGGGCAGCGGTCCCCTTTTGTCAAGGGGACACGCCGTAGGTTACCAGCCTATTTATTATCCCAACGATACGGCAAATCATCCTGGCCGTCTCTATCGATATCTATTTTAGAACTATGCAACATGTACACCGTTAATACAATCGGTGAAATTAAAAACATAATTAATATGATTCCGATCAAGGATCCGATTAGGTCCGTCATTTTTTACTCGCAGAAAATCTAATATCCGCTTTACCATAAACACATAGGCCACATGAAACACATGCGGACCCTGCATTGCTAATAAGTGGAATTGATTTCATATTCTCTGGACACTTAGCGCCAGGCTTGCCAGTCAATTCTTTCATTGTGTCTTCGGTTGAAGCGAATGTCTTGCCTAGGTAGGCCAGGCGGACTTGAGAATTCTTTTTTAAATCGAATGCTATTTCTTTATTCTCATCGTCGGTGGAATAGTAAAGAGATAAGTTAGATACATCCTTAAGAATAAGCGCTGCAGACTTTACACGTGTGTAAACCCAAAATTGAACATCCGCATGCTCATTGATTACATTCTTCCATGCATATGTATAGAAATCATTAAAGAAATCCCCGTCCCAGTGGATACGGAATAGCATAGGGGCGTCTTTCTTTACACAATCAGCCTTGAAATCAATAATCATTTCATTAAGCAATTGATACATGGTCTCCATGTCTGCATTGCGTAGGAGCTCCCAATTGTGGAGCAGGTTAACCTTTACACCCTTGAAGAGCTTTTCAAGCTTGCCTGCATAGCAAACACTTTCGCAGATAGACGTAGCGCCAGGACATGAATAGTCTTTTCCTGCAGGTAATCCGAACGTGTTAGCAATTGCGGCTTGCTTTCCATTTTTTGTGACAAGGTTAGCCACCTTTCTATCATTAGAACGTTTAAGTTTCATGGGGGTAATTATAGCGTTGGCCACTGACATATTAGTAATCCTCATCCATGCCATGGCCAGCAGACGCAAGAGCGTCCGAATCAGCCCAGCCACCAATTTCATAGAATTCCATTTCTTCGGAATCATAGCATTCGGCGCAGGTATAGTCATCGCCATAAATTTCATATTCTTCAACAGAATCAAAAGTTGCGGTATCGCCACAAATTTCATAGTTCAAGCAAGCGACGGTAAATAATTCCATGAGGAACCTCTTTCGTTGGTAGTTGAGAGAATTATAGCAGGATGGACTGACATTTCCTAATCGACACGCAAATTTCCAGGGTGATTTACATCACATCATAACGACACGCCCGACCCCGCACATATGGGGGCCAGCTGCATATTTATGCGTTACTCTGCATATTTATTTTTATGTTTGATCTTGCGTGTGTAAGTTTTTTTATTGCGAACAGGTTGCGCCGCATTACTGCGACGCAATTCCTGAATGCGTTTAACTTTATCTCGTAGAGAGTTTTGGAATGACATAATTACTCGCTTCATAGAATTTAGTTACATTGAAATTAGGATTTTCGTTTGCACACAATTCCGCAAAATCTAAAACCATTTTAGAAAATACAGCAGGGTGCGTTTTGTTTGAGTTATAGTTTAGAATTTCAGCAATTGCCTCAAAGTGTTTGCGTGTCATTGTCATTTTACAGTTACGACCTTTCTTTCTTCACGATAAAAGTGGCGAGTAAAACATTTCATTTCTGAATTGTATAAATTTACAGTTGAGTATTCGTTAGCAAATCCCCAATCAACAAATGCAAAGAAATCTTTCCACGCATCAAATTCGCTTGCATAGTCTTGTTGCCAGTGTGGTGCATTTCCGTCATAAGATAAAGTTATTTTATACATTGTCGCTCTCCCAATCTAGTGTGACACATTCGCATTTTGTTATTTCGATTGTATTTCCTTTTTGCCATACAGTTGCGAGAGTATCGCAATTATCGCAAAGGAAAATCCCGTCAAGGCTATTTTTAACCATTCCCATTTATTCACCAACCTTTACTGCGATTGTTGCGAATTTATTTCGCAGACCGCCAGTTCTGACCTCGATTAAAAATGCTTCGGTTTTTTCGCCATAGTAAATTTCAGGGCGAGCCTCAGCAGAAACGATTTCGCCTGAAAAGTGGCGAGAGTTTGAGCGATAGTTTTTTCCTACAAGTAGGCTTTCGATTGTGTAGAGTTTAGTTGCCATTAGTGGCACCTTCTTTCGTTGTTGTTGATACGGACATTGTAGCAGATAGCACTGACATGGCTTCCGCTTTTGAGGCTTGTCGTGTCGCTAACACATGAGCCTTGAATTCATCTAGATTCATTTGGCTTCCTTTCGTTGTTGTTATAGTAGACATTATAGCGGATAGGACTGACAAAGTGTTAATTTTGCAAGGGTTTGTCTCATTATTTGGAGCGTGGGTCTTGTGATAAGCGTCACATCTAAATGTCCGATTTGTCTGTCAAATCGACACGCCGTGCAAGTTCAGGGTTTCTGTAACAATGTCGTAACGACACGCCCGACCCCGTGCCTTTGCGGGCCAGCTTGATTTTGTCAAGCCGACACGCCGTTTATTTATTTTTATTTATTGCAAGCGTCTACAAATCTCTGTGCATCGAATAAAAGATTATCCTCTGCAAAGTATCCCGCAAAGTCCTCTACTAGATCATGATAGGTAAATTCATCACCGATTAAATCTTTATAAGATGAAAGAATTTCGGCGATACCGATATAGTGTTTCTTGCTTAGCATTTATTCTAATCCATTCTCTAGTAGGTCTTTTATTACAAGGCGTAGCATAAGCAGGGCGGGGATACCGATACCTAGTTGCACTAGCGTAGTTAGTAGGCGATTAGTAGTCATTACTTATTCTTCTTTCTCTTATAAATCTTATAAGCGGTTACTAGTAGGGCGGTGATAATAATAGTGTGCCAAGGTAGATAGATAGCCCCTAAGAAACTATCAAACTCTAATCCGTATTCGTTTAGTGATAATTCTACTCCGTTAATCGTCATTACTTTACCTCTACTTCTCTAATGTTATAAGTGAAACCCTTACCGAGTTTATTTAGTTCAGCGATTACCGCTAAGATTTCTTCGGGCTTACTAGCCTTTTGATTAACGGCTAGTAGTTGGCTACCTTGCCATAGTGTGTAGGTGATAGTCATTTATAGTGCTCCCTCTTGTAGTAGTCCAATTTCAATAGTTAGTAATTCATCTGGTGTTGCGTTATCTAGTGATACCCACCCTGCACCCTCGTTATCCATTCGGAATAATTCTATGTAACCCATTACGCTACCTCTGCCATTTCTGCTAGTAGTGCATCTACTTGCTCATCTGTTAATTCATCTTCTAATTCATCTTCGTCCTGCTCTACTTCTTCATCTAAGTATGCGTATGCGTCTGCTACATCTTCTTGGATAGTCTCCCACTTAGAGATAGAGTTAGTGCGTGTGTTGTATGCGTATGACATTTATTTATTCTTCTTTCGTTAGTAATTGTTAGGGGGTCTTATTCGCTAGGCTCACCTTACGGATTATTTGCTAGGCTCATACCCTTATTTAGTTATGGTGTAACCTTATCATGGGCTACTGACATTTAGCCCCATTTAGGGCTAGTGTCTAGTGTGAGTTACCTCACACCTAGCGTGTTATGCTCGGCGTAGTTACCGCCACACATTACGCAGAGTGTCCAAGCGGTTACTCTGCCACAACCTGCTGAGCAGGATACATAGCCAAGACGCTTAGCGTCTAATTCTACTTGGTAGTCATTTAGACTTTCCCAAATTCTGTTAGTCATTTTGACCTAACCTTTCTTAGTAAGACTTTCTTACTTTCTTTATACCTTAATCATAGCAAGGGGCACTGACATTTATACCCCTATTCTCGGGCGTGTCGAAATAAATCTTTGCAAACCTATGTGATTTGCACCACAAAGATCCCATGCACACGCTCATTATGGGCGGTCTATCCTAAATGTCCGTTTCTCTCAAATATGTGTATCGTACAAATTAAAAATATATTAACATTTTCTGAAATTTGAAAACGGGGTTGACACCGAAAATACAAATGTTATACTTTTCTAGGGGGGTCGGGGGGTCAGTAAATCAATAAATATTAAATATATTATATATAGTAAGACCTAAGACCTAAGATCAAGTGATACAACCAATGCTATAATTATATTCTAGCGACAGGAAAATCATGGAACATAGACTACTCACCAAAGATGTCATCCTTTTTAAGAATACACTAAAGGATCCAGCTGCGACCCAAGATTTCATTATACGCTCTAAAACCAATAATGACCAGTGGTTTGGAAACTGGGAAGACTGGCGTCCATGGGGTCAATATTCAAAGGCCTACCCTTATGAAGACCCATCTTACGAAGTTTGCCAAAATGAAGGCGGAGAATACCTAAGAGAGTTTCTAGACATCTTCTGGAATGTAATGAAGATATATAAAGAAAATTATTTAAACGAAGACTACTTTAATCTAATAGACGAAGACCCTAATATTCCAACAACCATGGAAGAAGCCAGAAAGCATCCAACATACTGCACGGCTGATGTTGTAATTTTAGAATCAGAAAATACAGACAAATCAAAACCATTGTCAATGGAATATCATCAAGACAGAAGGCCTTGGTTTGGCGGAACTCCACATATATTTAATTTTAATATCTATACAAATGATAATTACGAAGGCGGAGATATATTAATTATCAATACAGAAGATGCAGAAAAATCAACTTATACAGACGAATCTGGTGTAGAGAGAGAATGTTTAATGATCGATCCTCCAGTTAGATACAAGATGGAAGCTGGAGATGGTCTGCTATTTAGAACAGATGTATTCCATGCGGTATTACCAGTTGTAGGAAATAAATTTTATGTTCGTCAATTTTTAACAGCATCATTTAAGCAAGAATGGTTTGACAAAAAAGCATCAATGTCAGAAGAAGAATTTAATGAATTTTTAAAACAAGAAGAAAAAGAAGGATTTGCTAAGTTCGGTTGGCAATGCAGAATTTATAATTCAAAAGAAGAAATTGGCAATGGTGGAAATGATAATCAAATAGTTTGTGTAGTCAAGAATGTTTGATGCTTTTGAATTGACTAAGGGAGTTCTTGTATTTAAGAATGTATTAAAAGATCCAAAAAGAACTTATAACATTATTAAAAAATCTCAAACAGAAAAACATGAGCTGTTTACGGATTGGATGGACTGGGGCATATCAGGTTCTAAAACAACTTTAGACACATGGGAAACTAGAAGCCTAGACAACGAACCTGGAGAGATTATTAAAGAGCTTTCAAGCATATATACTCAATGTATTAATTATTACAAAGACAATTACCTTGACATGGAATATTTAAAGACTTTAGATATAGAGCCAAACTATAATATACCAGCAACACACGAAGAAGTATCTGATTCACATGGCTGGGGACCTGCAGATATACTTATTGTAGACTATGCTGACAGCTATGGAGACGATGGCTTTATAAATGGATATCATATAGACAGAACTCCATTTTGGGGTTCTACTCCACATGCATTTACATTAAACGTATATCCATACGATGATTTTGAAGGTGGCGGATTAGCATTTATAGATATGGAAACGGCAGAACGAAAGATTACAGATAATGGCGTAGAGTATTATGAGATAGATAAACCAGTTGAGTATTTCCCAGAAGCTGGAGACGCTATGTTCTTTTCTTCATTGCATTATCATGGCGTATATGGAACTAAAAATGGCGAGAAGGTATTTATCAGAATGTATGTAGAGTCGCCTATGCCTAATGCATATAAGAAAGAAATAGAATTTATGACTCAAGATCAAATTAATGCAAAAAGGGATATTGCCAGAAAAGAGTGTTTTGCAAGCAATTCACATCAAGCTAACATTTATAATTCTGTAGAAGAAATATCAAATATACAAAAGCTAAATAAAAAATTCATAATTAGAAATAAAGCAGTTGACTAGGATTATGGTATACTAATATTATGAAATGTAATTTTTGCGAAAATCCAAAATACGTAGAGCGTATTAACTCAAAAGGCGTACTTGAAAATTTTTGCGTATCTTGCATTGAAAAATTAATTAAAGGCGGGAAATGAAGACAATAATCTGGATCGGCATCGTAGCTATCCTAGTACATATATGCGGAATAATTCTGCAAGTTTATATGCGCTAGGGGATATAGCTTAATCTGGTTAAAGCATTTGTCTTATATACAAACGAGTTTGGGTTCAAATCCCAATATCCCTACAAGGAGGTCAATATGAACTGGATACAGGCATCAGTTATATTTGGACCAATAATAATATTGATCATTGCATTTTGGGATGATATAAAATAAAGCAGTTGACTAGGATATATATGAAGAAATTATATGCATTAGTAAGTACCATTGCGATAGCAATCCTTTCAGGAGTTGCATTGTCTAAATTTTTAAATTGGGCGGGACAAGTAGAAATCTTTGATTTTGACCTGGATGAAGATATAGATAAAGAAACATACTAGGTCAATACCCTGGCTATGTTAGATTGGATGTAATGTGTACAATTCGGACAAAGCAGACCAATTAGCGAAATACTTGCTAGATCGTCGATATGAGGAATGTAATTATTACCAAGCTGACAAGTTCATTGCAAGGTGTTCGCTAGAATGGGTCATAAAGGGGCTTAAGAGCCGATTAGAGACATGTTTGAATGCAGAGTCAGGGGTATGTGACATATACTACTTAGAATCCCATTCTGACTGTTTATTACTAATGAATCTAATATATGAATATAGTGGAGATCCCCTGTATGATGCTAAATTCTAAAAAGGGTTCTTCTACCGCCGCCGCACTTCAATTTTTTCACTTTTTACACTTTCGCACTAAATGTCGGAATTGCCCTCTTCTTGTTTCTTCTTATTAATGATCTTGTGTGTGTTATCGCAATAAGGAAAATCTGCTGATTGACCACAGATACACTTCTTCTTGCAGAATGTTGTTTCAGGATAAACAGTGTTAACCCAATCAATGATATCTTTCTTTTCTGTCATGTGTGGGTGCTTATCAGGATTAAATAATTCGTATGTTCCAGGAGCATGTTCTAACTCCATGCAGAAGTTTGAATAAGCATATCTTGTACCAGATGTAATCTTTCTTACACCATGCTCCCACGGATGAGTAGCCCCGTGTATAGCAAGATCCCCTGGACGTACATCTACTTCTAGGCAATCAAATGGGTCTCCAGGTCTTTCTTTTACTGATCCATCTTTTTCAAGATTAGGATAAAATATTTCACCGTTAGTATAGTCTCCAAAGTATGTCACTATGCCATGACTCAGCCTGCAGCAAGTTGACCATCTGTCTAGCTGAGTTAGATTATGCTCCATATTCATTCCAGGACTATCTGCGTGTACAAACATGCCCTCGTCTCCTGGGCGCATAACGTTTACAAAAAGCTGTGGGTGAATGTAATGTTCTGGGTATAATGCAAAAGATATTCTGTCCCATATCGGCTTTAATTCAACCATTAGCGGACCAGTTTTATCCTTGTACCAGTCTATTGCCTGGTCTTCAAACTTAAAGGCATCTTCTTTTTCTGAAAATCTAGATTCGTATTCTTTCATGATCGACATGATTTGGTTATTTTCTTCTTCTGTTACAAAGTTACGCCAAACCCAAACTTGTTCCGCCAATTGCTCAAAATTTTTATTGTCAGTAAACATTATTTTTTCCTAACTATACGTTTAAAAAATCCTTTTATTTTATTAAGATTTTTTTGAAAATTTGCTTCAGCTTTTCCGCTAGGAGTATCAGCATAACCAGGTGAAGAGAAATACGGGCTATGCATTGCTTGTTTAAAATGATCTCTAGGGGACATGATAATATAATTATACCACTTAAATAATAAAGCCCCATTCAGAGGCGGATCCGAATGAGGCTTTATATACTGGGAGCAAAACTCAACCAATACTTTAAAAGTATAAAGTATTATCCAAATAATGTCAAGGAACTAATACGCCTTTTTCTACAAGAAGGTCATACATGTTTCCCATTTGCCACTGCAAGAATGGCTGGTTCTTAATAATTTGCTGCTCAACATCTGCAATATCTGCTCCTGAAGAAACTCCAGCAAATCTTGTATCATTATTTAGTTTTTCAAGCATTAGTAGTACTACTTTTTCTTTTTCCATTTTATTCTTCCTCACCTGGTGTAAATGAAGGCGCTGGCCCCAAAAGGTAACCCGCCTCATGATATTCTATCATTTTTTGAGTATCTTCACTACCTACAATTTTATTTGAAATTAAGGTAAGAAGGTCGTACATTCTATGAAGCATAATATAATTAACCATAGGTAAATTATCTTCAAGATTATTTGAAACTTCTTTATTCAGGTCTTCCTGCATCTAACCAAAAAGCCTCTCTGCCCATAGAGTCGGTAATTGGGATATTAATCGACTCTCTATTGCACTCACAGTATTCTTTATTGCACACTTCTATTTTCCTCAACAAGCTTTACTATTTTTTGATATGTTGCAGACCCCATATCCTTTCTATATTCACACTCTAGACAATATAGAGATATGTTATCTGCTAAATCTTGATTACAAAAAAGAATGGATTGGTCTACTGGGCATAAAAGCTTTTCAACCAATCCTTCTTCTGACATGGAGATGTAAGTTGATACATATTGTATCCTCATCCCATCTCCTTTACTTTGTCGGAAATTTTAAGAAAAATTCCTTAGCTCTTGGGGTCATACCCTTCCAAGCTGACCAATCACTGCCGCCATCGGTCATATAGTACGTTATCTCTGCGTTTGTTACTGGGTCGAATAACTCTTTGTTACTCTGTAGATCAAATTTCTCAAGCCTGTCAGGACCAAGATTTCCAATCATATTTATCTGAAATAATCCGTAAGAATTATCTCCTGTTTTTCTGTCCCCGTTATATGCAAGCGGTCTTCCATTAGATTCACGCTTTGCTATGGACCAAGCTTTTTTAAGACCTAGTCCTTCGAATCCTACAGTCTCCAGAAGTGTTAACAACTCTTGATCTGTAAGCATCTCAGATGGTTTGTAAATTTCTTTACTAAAGCTATCTAAGACTTCTTGCTTTAATTGGGCTTCAGTTTTCACTAAAGGTTCTACTACAGTTACAGCGTTTGCTGTGTTTCCAAACAAAAATAACATTGTTACTGCTATTATCGTCCAGTCACGAACTAAATCGCTAAACTGTTGCTTTATATTCTCCATTGGCATTTCCTCCTATAGAGATAACGAGATATAATCATAACATTAATAGATAAACCATGTCAACTTAGTTAACTAAAACAATATCTCATATATTGATATTTCTAAAAATATTTTTCACCCCTAGACCGCTAAATAAAAGTTTGATACACTAGGACTTCATCTAAAAATTACACCGCAAGGCGGAGAAAAGGTCGTATGATAAATGTCACAAACTATTGAAAATCCTTATGAGAACTTTATTGCTTTATCCAGATATGCAAAATGGGTAGAAGCAGAAGGTCGCAGAGAAACATGGGGAGAAACAGTAGATAGATACTTTAACTTCATGACTAATCATCTTAAGGTAAATCATAATTATATTCCAAATGAAAAGCTAGTTGCGGAATTAAAAGAGTTTGTGTTTGAACGAAACGTTATGCCGTCTATGAGATCAGTAATGACATCAGGAGCTGCTCTGGAAAGAGATAATGTTGCTGGATATAACTGCGCTTTCTTACCAGTTGACTCCCCTCGATCATTTGATGAGACAATGTATGTTCTTATGTGCGGAACTGGAGTTGGATTCTCTGTTGAATACAAGTATATTAATAAGCTTCCTCCCGTCCCAGAAAAACTTGAAAAGTCAGATACTGTTATTGTTGTTGAAGATTCAAAACAAGGATGGGCAAAAGCTTATCGTGAACTACTTGCTTTACTTTGGACAGGACATATTCCAGCAATTGATGTCTCAAAAGTTAGACCTTCAGGAGCACGTTTAAAGACAATGGGAGGAAGATCTTCTGGTCCGCAACCACTAGTAAATCTTTTTGATTTTACAATTGCTAAATTTAAAAATGCTACAGGAAGAAATCTTAAGCCAATTGAATGCCATGACATTATGTGCAAGATTGGCGAAGTTGTAGTTGTCGGCGGAGTACGTAGATCAGCAATGATTTCTCTTTCTAATATTAATGACATTGAAATGGCACAAGCTAAATCAGGAAATTGGTGGGAGCAAAGCCCACAACGTGCACTATCAAATAACTCTGTTGCTTATTCACGCAAACCAGAGATGGAGCAGTTTATTGCAGAATGGAAATCTTTGTATGACTCAAAATCTGGAGAACGAGGTATATACAATGTGGCCGCAGCTCAA
>JGI25922J50271_10000598_pt1 | contig 10490 bp, 16 predicted proteins | sample LauGreSu1BDMLBDD_2_FD_50271 | JGI IMG/M metagenome (IMG submission 50271) | reverse complement strand
TGGGCAAAGAATAAAAACGCTGCCGTAAAGGAAGCAACTAAAGATGCACCTAAGCCAAAGAATGTAGTCAAGAAAGAAAAGAATAAACCAGCCAAACCAACGCCAAATGTCGAGGAAGCTGGAGCTAGAATTCTTGAGACTGCAGCCAAAGCAGCTCAGCTGGCAAACACAGATCCACCATCTGTTCCAGTACCAAAGACAACTACAGAGCCTACAATGGTTCGTGTAACTACCGAGCTTACTGGAAACCAGCCTGAAGATGTTGTTCGACCTGAAGTTCAGGGAGATGCTCTGATTGCTGGTACGGATTCCTCAGTCAAGGAAGCCGTTAAGTTTACTCCCAAGAATCCTCTTAAGACTTCCTTCCAGAACTCTACAGATTTGGAAGCGAATCCAAAGAAGAAGGCTGGACTGCTGGCTCAAGCTGCCCGTGGTGGTTTTGATGCTGTTGTATTCCAAGACGGCTCAATGATTCCAATCAACAAGGATGATGTTGTGGTTGTCGGTCGTACCGAGTCCACAACTCCTCCCGGTATTGAGACAGTCGTTACCGTTACCAAGGAAAAGGGAGTGCCAGTAAAGCGAATAGAGCCTAAGCCTGAAAAGCCAAAAAGCATTGGAGATGGTGATCCAGTTACTTTGACTAAGAATGGTCAGCCTAAGAGAAAACAACCAGAGCAAAAGAAATCTGATGTTGTTGATGAAACTGAAGCTGCCAACATTGAAAGAAAAGTAAATGAAGACCGTGAAGCTCTTAGAGAATCCGGTCTTGATACAAATTCTTTAAAGAAGTTCTTGTCTTTTTACTGGAAGAAGATGAAGGAAATTGATAAGGAAGGCGGAACTTATACTACCCTGTTTAAGACAATGTGGAATAAGTTCGTAACCATCAATGCTGAAATCTATGAAGCAAATCTTAAGCTTGTAGGTGAGGATGGTATTAAGGCATTCTGGAAAAAAGTAGATGAGCTACGAGCACTAGATAAGCATAAGTTGGCTACTGTTCCCGGCCACAAACTAAGAACAGATGCGTCAATCTTTGCTGAAGCTGGTCGCTCAGTAAATGATAACTTCATTCCGTTCATTACTCCAAATGAATTGACAATAAAGAAAGTCGGAGAAGAATATGTATTTGGTAGCAGCATAAAACGAGTTAGAACAATCGTAGCTGCTAATAAAACAGAAGCTCCCGTTCCTGTTCCCCCAACTCCAGAAAAACCTGTAGAGGGAGCAGAAGCAAAGCCACCAAAAGAAGTTCGTATGCCAGAGCCAGATGAAGACGAACTCAAAGACAGAGAAACCTTAATTGAACAAGGATGGCAAAGAGCCGAACAAGGTGCATCAACACCTCTACGGTTGACTAACTTGATTGGTTTTATCTTTGGTGGTAGTAACAGAGAATCAGCAAACTGGTGGCGACAGACGATGAATTGGATGCGTAACAGCAGTCAATTGTCGTCCAATACTGGTCGTACAATTCAAAGCATGCAAGGCAAGATCAGATTTATTGCTCGTATGTTTGATGATGTAAAAGCACAGACAGGTCACTTGGTAATGGCTGGTAAGTCTGCCTTTAGAACCGCAATGCAATGTGCTTCTGATGAAGGCAGAATTATTAATAGAATTTCTAAATATCAAATGCGTTTGTATAGAAATCTAAATAATATGCCAGATCAGAGAAAAAACCTAATGCTAACCGTATGGCGTAGGTTATCTGAAGGAGCTGATTTAACTGTTGCTGATGTAGCTGCTGCTGGAATACCAGCATCAATGCGCGCTGAAATAACAAAGCAAGCCAATGATTTATTGATGATAGTTCGACAGGTAAACAAGACATTCCTAGATCTTGAAATGGAAACAGGACTTGTCAATACCGTAGATTCTATGGGCAATCCAGTAGATCCCAATAAGTGGGCTACTGTACAGCTTGACCATGAAAAGCTTTCTCGGTTGAGTCCATCCGAAAGAGCAGAGCTTATCAATAAACTGGTTGCTGCAAGAACACAAAGAAAGTTGTCTAGTGAATTGCTAGATATCAATACAATGATTGTTCTTGGTTGGTTGGATGTTGCACCTTCTGCACAGCATCAAGGCACTGCCTTGCTTGCTGGTGATAGAAAGTTCAGAAGAGGACCAGCGGTTAATTCATTTGATAGAGCTACATTAAGCAATCTAGATACTGGTATTGTTCATCCTATTGGTGTAGATCCAAAGAAGATTCTTCAGGATCTTGCTAANAGAGGCGAGCCAGATAGATTCTTTGTTCTTGAAGAAAACGGAACACTCANAGTATATGAAATACCAAGAAAGGTAAGCCAACTATCTGCTNCAGATAAGGCAAAATACCTTGATGCGGTAAAAGGAAATACTGCTTTGTATACTCAGAGATGGCGCGATTACCTACAGGGTAAGAGCCTAACAGAATTTGAAATGATTCAGACTCTGGACTTCAAGACAAAGCGTGGTTACTATTCAGATTATAATTCAAAGAATGGTACTAACATTGACAGACCTTTGATGAAGACAGGAACAGATGAAACCGTTGCCTTGGCAGTCCCCGGCTTGGTTCCAGAAGAAGTTCTTGCTTTCAAGGAAATTACGGATGTAATGAGAATCAATCTCGCTGAATCCTATTTCTATTTCCTAAAGGGTCGTATGTTTGAGTTACTGTTCCAGCGTGAACTAGATAGACTTATGGGAACAACAGGAATTAAAATAACCGATGTTCTTGATTGGGCTTATCGGTCTGTTGAAAAAGATTTGCAGGATATGCAAAAGTCACAGGGCTGGACCAAGGAGCAGTACGAAGCAAGAGTTCAAGAGTTACGAATTGGATTGAGCAGAATCAGAGAAGAGTATGCTAGCTATGCGGATACTCTTCCTATGTTATTCAATCCAGAAATGTATCTATCAAGGGCTTCTATGGCCTTTATGAAGATGAAGATTGCAGTTGGATACGGTCTGTCTGCTTTGACAGAGACTATCATTGAATATGGTAAAACCAATCCATTGAGAATCCCGTCTGAAATTGTAAAGTCATTGCGATACATTATGGGTGATCTACGCTTTAGCAAGAGTGCAGTTCTTGAAGAAGATGCTGGTACACTGCTGTTCATGCTTGAAAACTTCAGGCATGAGCATAGTTCTAGATTCTTGGGTGAAGTTGCTCATGGAGCCTTTGAATTAGACAATAAGTTAAAGACAAAGTTTATCAATTCAACAACACCAATCAATGGTTGGGATAAGACAGTAAGAGCTGCTGAAGTTGGTGGTAGAGTTGCTGAATCCATTGGTTCATTGCAAGCAATGACCAATATGGTAAGAGGCATGGGTGTTCGTAGATGGCAAGCTAGAATTTGGAAGCATATCTCAAAGGGTAGAATCCAAAAGTTCCTTGCTGCTATGGAAAACCCAGCGATGGCTCGCCTAATGGAGCAGCTCTATGCTGCTGCCGAAAACAATCCCATTGATGAAAGAAGATTGTGGAAGCAGTTTGCAGCTGAAGCCAGAAAAGCTGGTTTTGGTTTTGACTATCGTGAAGCAATGTTGTTTATGACTTATGGGCTAAACTCCGTAGAAAAAATCAAGCACTTGGAATATCTCATCAGACAAGCTGGTGGATCAAACCGAGGTATTGTCAACATTGACCGCATGGCTGATATCTACTGGAACCATAGGAATAATCCACAACCGGGCATTGATAATAAGATTTTGGAAGAAGTACTAAGTTCTTATGCTTTCTTCCTTAATAATGTTATAATGAGAACAACTTCACCAGAACCTTCTGGTTTAGGAAGAATCACATCACTAGATTCCAAGACACCATTGGGTCGTTTGTGGTATGCCCTTACTTCATGGATACGCGGTTATCAAGATCAGGTAATTCTCAACTACGCCTATAGATCAACTCTAGGTTTTGTAGCTGGGAATATTCTGCTACTTGGTGTCGTAGATACACTGATTGGTATGTTTAGAGAATGGTTAGCTGGCAGAGAAACCGAAGATATGCTTGAGGAATTTGAAGAGAATCCAGAGTCTTTTGCTATCAGAGTGCTCAGAGCAGCTCCTATTATGGGAGCAGCCAATGGAATCTTTGAAGGTGTCTTGAGTGGTATCAATGCTCTATCGGGTGGTGTATGGAGATCATACAACAATCCGATGTCTTCAATCGGCATCAATGCAGCAGCTTCTTCAATTGAGGATATTGGTAGAGGTGTATCTGAACTATCAGGTCAGATTGCCGGAGAAGATCCAATAGAACCAGCTAAGCTAGTTGCTGCTGGTGGAAAGATCATACCATATAATTCTCTATTCAATAGAAGTCCTATAGCCATTCCTGCTCGGTTTATCGAAGATATGGGTTATCTGGATCAGAGAGGAGCTGTCCAACAGTATCTTGATCTAATCCAAAGAGAGCCATACCCCTATGCTAAGTCTAAGGGCAAGGCTGGTAGGGCTGGAACTTCTGCTATTACAACACAACCACCTCCAAGGAATATTGCCAAGGAGATGGCTGAGTTTGAACGACTAGAAGCAGCCAGACCAAAGGTAAGCCAGAGTCTTAAGGATACCATTAGAACAGAAGTAGTTAACGACCAGAAGGGTGTATCTGGTAGGTTAGGTGAATTGTTAAAGTAATCTATGGGGGATACCTAGGGAAACCTAGGTATCCCCATTTGTTTTATCGACATGTANTNACCAATAGTTGGGGCTACAGAAGATATACCATAGGGATAACCTAGGTGTCTATGGATATCCCCTATAGGTTTTATTATTGTTTGTGTATAGTCTTAGCTAAGACCCCTAGGTATATCCCTTGTTTACCACGGTTATAACAACAACAATAATAAACCACAGAACAGAGCACTCCGGGGTTTAACCCCCCGGTTTGATCCCTTGTCGATTTCCTTGGATTCTAACGGGCCTAGGATGCCCGGAGAGCCGCAGGGACAGCTCGGGTGGCCCTCGGGGTCATCCACAACATAAAACCCCTTATAGGGAATCCTAGGGGCTGTAAGTGTTTTGCATAAAAGTTAAAGAAAGTTGAAGCTTTAGGAAAATCGACTTAGGGGTAAAAAATTAGCGAAGGGTGCCTCGCTCCCGCTCGGCGCGCGTGACCCCCCGCTACCCCCTCCCGTGCCGGTGGGTCTGATAACTTACGGGAGCCGGGGATGGGTTATCGGACGCTGATCGGGAAAGTTTGGGGAAGGCATGCAAGTTTCCGCCGCGAATCGCCCCTAGAGTGCGGAGCGAAGCACGAATCGCCCCGCCCGTCACGCCTGATTCATCCGCACACCGGAGAATCACGACTGCCCCTACGGGGGCGGTGCAGGCGATGCCGTGGAGAATGAGCAGAACGACGCCTTGAGTGGCAACGCCCGTCCGAGCGTATCGGATGTCTACTAGGCTCAAGAATCCACGGTAGTGCGGAGGATACACCTAACGAATCGCACGCAAGGTAAGCCGATTCGTAACGTATCGCCCCAATGAGGGGAAGCCTATCGGATTCGCACGAATGGTAAGCCGAATCCGCTCTAGGTCGTTATTAGTTAGTAGTACGCTCCCGATGCGCGCCGTATGGGTAAGCCGCAAGTAGGGTAGACCGCAAGCCGTAGGGCTAGGATAATGTACGGGGACTAATAATAAGTAGGGTAAGTATTAAAGGCTATCAAGCGATAGACTTATCCTAGAATCGTGCAATGGTTGGTACTCTGCAATGCGAGTAGAGTATCCGCTAGGTTACCCTGCGTTCTTTCGTAGGGTAGTCTAGCGGATAGGTCAATGTGACCTACCATTATGTCCCAAGTTTGGAGAATCGAACTATGGATATCAAGGTTGCTGCTAACGAGGTCTGCATGTACGGTCGTTCCTGCTCCCGTGAGGCTGCTAATACGGTTGCTGTGACCGTTTGGAACCGTGAGGCGCAGTCCCGGAAGGGTGGCAAGGGTATCGCGGCGGCTGTGTTCGGTACGATCAACGCCATTCTGGAGAAGTCGGGCAATCGTCCCTTTGCTCGTCACGAGTGGGACGCTTTCTACGANTGGTCGGGTCTGCCGAAGGTCACGGTTGCGAAGGCTTCCACGGAGAAGGCTGACGCTTTCCTTGCATCCATCGGGATGTAAGGTCTAGGGTACTAGGGGTGAAATATCCCCTAGTATTCTTTCTCAACTAGGGGTGCGCGGTAGTTGTTTGGATGCCATTCCACCCCGCCTAGTCTGTATGTCACAACCCAACGGGATAGCGTAGGGAAACCTATGCTATTCCCATTTGCTTGCGAATGAATCCCATATCCGGCTATGCCGGGAAAGGTTCGTAATGAAGGTTGAACACAATGTCGGTAGGCAGATTGTTCTGAACGCTTCCCGTACCATGCGGGATGAGTTTGCAGCCTTTGCTTATCTGAAGGCTCAAGGTCTGAATGAAGCGGAGGTTCGTAAGGTTCTCCGTAAGGTCGGAGTGTTCACGAAGATTCGTTTCAGCAAGGGAGGTAAGTAATGTTTAAGGTTACTTACAAGTACGGTAAGGAAGATTGTGACCTTGCTATTTGGTTTGGGAAGGAAAGCCGAGCGAAGGAATATGCCGAGGCTTTGAAGGAGAATGCCGATAGTTACACTATCGCGTTTGTTCCAAAGAATGAGATGTCGCCGTGGGATTCTTGGTTCATCGTGATTGAGGATTGAATCTTTGGCATCCCGTAGGGAAACCTATGGTATGCCTTTCGGATTGTGAGTTTACCCACAATGGGTAGGCAGGCTATGAGTTACCAAGACCCGAAATACAACGCGCTCTTTGGTAAGTACCGCTTTAGCCTACTCAACTATAAATGACTCACGAATCCCCCATTTGGGTATATCATAGGGAAACCTATGGTATGCCTTTAGGATTGTGCGTGTTGCTATGGATAGGTAATGCCACGAGTTACCATGTTAGCGCGCTCATAGGTAAGCACCGCGTTAACCTATCCAATAGATGGCGCATAAATCCTACGCCCGGTATGCAGGGCGTTACGAATGCATATACTTGCTATACGCTACAGGTAGTCACTAGCATTTGAATCATAAGCCTGTCGATATATCATAGGGAAACCTATGGTATATCTTTCCGTCTGGTTTCTTTCTTTCATCCGGCTATGCCGGGAAAGGTTTGCATGTACCTGTACACAGTCCTGTTTCCCAACGGATACACAATCTTCTTGGGAGTAGCAGAGCGACGAATGACGAAGGACGAAATCATGTTTGTGTTCAAGGAAATGAACGACACAAAGACAACGGGAGAGATCGTAAAGATCGACAAGAAGACAAACTTTGAATACTCTGTGGAGATCAGCACCGGAGAATCGGCAACGATCTACAGCACCTTTGTCGAAGACTTGTCCTAATATCCGGCTATGCCGGGAAAGGATTGAGACAATGCTCGTCGCAACTATCCGTTACTTGCCCAAGAATATGACCGAGGTTCTTTGCCTGATTGGTATGAATAAGGAACACAACATTGAGGAAACCATCTCTGATGCTTTCAGAGATACGGCTCCCGGTTATGTGCAGGATCATCTTGTCATCAATGTTGTCAAGAGTGGTCCCAATGAGTATGTTCTCATCCACCATACCGAGGATGATGGAGAGATGCTTACTCCCCCGGTTTGTGCGGTTGTCACGATTACCAATCCTCCTCTTTACGGAAAGGACTAATCAATGCGTACCCACTCTCACTCTCCGTCTTTCAATGATCGTACTATGAAGTCGATCATTAGTGCAAATGAGATTGCTTATTTCCGAGTGAAGGAATCTCTCCCGGAAAGTAAGCATGCGTTTCTTGATGCGATGTTTGAGACACTTGTTGAGTTTGCAAAGGCTGTAGATGATGACATTGTTGCCAAGAGAAATGCGAACGCTAACATCAAGTGGAGTAACATCAATGTTTGAGTTTCTCTTTCTGTTGGGCGGTGTTTCCTTCATGTACGCTTTGCTTTGGTGCATTCGTGAGAATGAGGAGATGAACAATGGGTGAACGAGAACTTGTTGGATATCTTTGGGAAAAGAATCAGATCTGCAACAATCAGATGGAAGTTGAGAGGGATGAATGGCGTGACAAGGTTGTTGCCTTGACTGCCAATGAAACCCGACTGATTGCACAGATCCGTAGTTTGCAGGAGGAAGTCAGGCGTCTAAAGACTGTTGAGGAAACTCTCCGGTCTTTGCTCAAGTAATCTTTAAAGGAGATGAACAATGGATAACAAGGTTGTTGTTGCCAAGAATCTTGGCGGGGTTGTTGTTTCGGGTAAGTATCTTGATAGGCTTTGCAAGATGGTGATTGCGGACAATCCGTATCTTGATAAGGAGTCTGCAGAACTTCTTTGCCGACACATTGATGATCTTCGTGCTACGCTTGGTATTCAAGATGATACCATTGTAGCACTAAAGAACACGATTGAGTTGCAGAAGAAGACGATGGAGTCGCAGAGGAAGTCGATTGAGTCTTTGATTGCTTTGTCCAAGCAGGATCAGATCATCAAGTCGATTATCTGAGGAGATGAAATGCGTACCTTCAAGGTAACTTGGGAATGCAATACCTGTTGTGGTGTTTCTGTTTCTGTTACTGTGGAAACAATGACGCAACAGGAAAGTGAACGAGAGCATGTGATTGGTATGGCAAAGCAGAAGATGCGTAGTTGCCGTATCAATGGTGAATGGTTTGATTTCATTGATTGCTATGTCGTTGAAGTTTCTTCCTAATCTCTAGTCCTAGGTGGCATTGCTTTGTGATTGGGGTAATGCTGAAACATACAATCACGGTGCGCTATCACTTGACCTAGCCTAACTTTGCCCATGAAGTATCAAGCATGGGTATCGGATGATAGGTTCGATTCCTATATATCCCTAAATAAGACGATGATAAGTCTACGCGGGGGGTATTCAATGGCAAGAATCCGCTGTGTGATCCCGTGCAGTAATGAACGGGATACAATCTACTTCGGATATGCTATGGAGAAATCCGTAGTGTATCTTTCCACCTTGGTAAGTCCCGAATAGGCTTCGGCTGTGGCATTCTTCGGAATGTCTAGGGATTACTTTCTTTCTTTCTTTAGGAGATAGCATGATCAAGTTTACTGTGGTTGGGGATGAGTTGAATCTTTTCCGTGAGGTGCTTGCCAATAGTGTTATTTCGGAAATGAAGAGACTGGAGGAGGATGTGTCGCTTGAATACTGCAACGGGGATGAACGAACGCTGAAGATGATGCCGTATATGGAGGCTGTTCGTAGGCTTTCTTCGCTGTATATGAAGTCCATCAGTGAGATGGAGGTGGTTGATGGATGACTACTTTATCTGGACGGGCTATGTCCGACTGATTGGATGTTGCCTTCTGTTTGCTGTCGTTCTTGGTTTCAATCTTTGGTACAAGGAGAAGAAGAACTAATGAATCCGTATGATGTCTGTGTTGTCTTTGGTGATGACGAGATTTGTTGTCATCAGGTTTGGGCAGCGAATGAATCCGAGGCTCTTCGTTCCGTGATGGTGTTCTATAAGGACAGTACTGTTATCGGTGTTGTCTTTGGTTCCGATGGGCTAGGAGAATAACTAATGCACCAGTATCATGTGGTTGTTGAGGGTGTTAGTGTTGCGGTCTATGACAACAAGTATAATGCCAATCGTCATGCCATGCAGTATGCTCTTGGGCATGATGGTGCTGATGTTGTTGTGGAGTACCGCTATGTCTCAGCCTGAATCTTGGTATCACTTTACCTTTAGTCAGAACAATAGTGGTGGTTACTTTGTCGGACCACCTATGTTCATTGTTACTGCAAGGGATGAGGATGAAGCCTTTGCTGTCCTTCAATCTCAACGGTGGTATACCGACGAGTATTGCGAGTGTTGTGGTGAGCGTTGGTCTTTCTGTGAACAATCTTCGGAGATTCTTTAATGGCATATAAGCACACGGTTTACATTCCGCAGCATGACAATGATCATTCGGAGTCGTCTTATGTTCTTGCTCCTACGATCAAGTCCACTTTGGTTGAAGCCTTTGTCGTGAACTTTGGCGGGGCTACCGTTACCGAGGGATATGGTTACTACAAAATGAGCGATGGGTTTACCGTGGAGGATAAGGTCTGGCTTGTTCAGACTATCTGTGATGTTCCTTCCATTGATGGTATCCTTGCCTTTCACATTACCAATATCAAGAATGTTCTGAAGCAGGAATCTGTTCTTTACACTACGGAGAATCTCAACAATGTCACCTTCGTTTCCTGATGATTACTGCCCTGATGTGGACGCTATCTATGAGGAGCGTCATCTGAATCCTGCCTATATGGAGGAACTAAACTCTTCCCGCTACGAGGATTTCTATGGTCCTTATGATGGTGGATATGATGATGATTGTCCGCCGGATGATTGGGAGGATGAGGATGAAGACTATGAAGAGGAGGATGATCGATGAAGGTTATCGTTGTCTTTGACTTTCCCGATGTTGTGGATGTAGACTCTGATCATGC
>JGI25922J50271_10000597_pt1 | contig 10495 bp, 4 predicted proteins | sample LauGreSu1BDMLBDD_2_FD_50271 | JGI IMG/M metagenome (IMG submission 50271) | reverse complement strand
CGCGAACTACGCTAAGAAGTCAGCTGAGTCTGCTCGCGATTTTACAAAATTAATGGTATCTGTCTCTACGATAACGCCATCCCTTGTTGATGCTGCTACAAGTGCGGCGGATCTCACTCTAAGGTCTGCTAAAGATATGAACTCTGCAACGGGAGGAGATATCGATATGTTAGTTGGACCCACTGGAAATGTAACATGGCCTTCTCAGACAAACCAGGTAGCCTTTTTACTAAACCAGGAATTCAAGGCGATTTTGGCTGCACAGGATTCTGCCTCTAAGAATTTAGACGAAACAAGTCCTGATCAGACAGCTAATTACCCTAATCCGAATTTATACTTGTCTAGAAAGAACATATTAAATCTGTGGAATGANGCNGTAGATGCNGCGAAGGCTGTTGTTCAGGCAATGGCTGACGGCGAGGCAAATGGAATTGATTATGACACACTGGGTGATGTGAGCCTAATGGGTGCATTCCAAGGCAATGGAAGTCAATCAGCCACAGCAAATTTTGATGCACCAAATCAAGGACTTCCTGGCACCGCTGGAACTTACAATGGCGCCCCCGTTGGCATACGTAGCACGTATGGAACTCTATTAGGCGATTTAAATAGAGCGGTCATAAATGCCTACAATGCCACCACTGGCTGCCCAGATGCTTCTGGAAATAGACGTTACAAGCAGTTTTACTACCCAGATGGAACAACTACTCTTGTAACAAATGTTCCCGAAAATGTAAATGATACAAATCAGGCATATAATAATGCAGTGGCTGCATTCAATGCAAATTATACTGTGCCAAACGCACCCTTTGCAGCCGCCCGCGCTGCGTGGATCGCAATTAGCAATGCTCAGGTTGCAGCGAATGCTGCTGCGTCTACTCCACCACTAGTAGATAGCTCTAATACATATTACTCATTTGCCCGCACATCTTTACTCACTGGTACAGCAGTAAACCTAATAACCACCCTGGATCCCAGTGGCAATGAGGCAATCGCACAAACACAGGTAGCTCTTACATATTGGAATACTGCGTTAACAAGGGCTACAAATATCATTAATAATCCTGATGGATCCGATCTTACATTGGCCTCGATATTTGAACTAATGTCACTTGTTGGTATAAATTTCCCAGCTGCCGTGCCAAAGCAAGAAACTGCGACAGATATTTCAAGTGCAAACGCAATAAATACATTTCAGTCATATATAAGAAATCTATGGTCACAGGGTAGCGCTACTTTGTGGACGGATCCATCGGGTAACAAGTATTTGCCAACAACTGATGTGGGTGGAACAACATACAGTTTATCATCGGCAAATGGCGCATTTTTAGCCTTAAATTCAAGTGGATACGCGGGTCTTGATTACCTTTCCTGGGGCCGTGGTTCAGGAAATATTGTATATAATGGCAATACACGTGCCACTCCTAGTGGAAGCACTGGAAACTACTGGTCAGCCTACTACTGGACACAGGCAACGCAAAAACAAGATACGGTGGCCTACCAAACAGCCTATGCTGCATGGCAATCGGTGCTTACATTGCTAGTTACATTTGCGAACTGGAGAGATTCACTCAACACGAATATGATGAGGACAAATGTCTCTAAGGGTCGGGCATTATACTCTGTAAAACTAGCACTACAGGCGGCGGCGCGCGCATCTGTAGCAGGCAATCTATCTGCTAGCGCTGCGGCCGAGTTGGCAGCCGCAACCAACTGCTACGAAGATCTTGCTGCATCTGCCGCAGCTGAGGCTGCATATGCCACAAGTGCAAATCTCAAGATGTATCGTTGTATTCCCGATATTGCCATGCACGCAAATGCGGATGACTTACCGGTTATTTTCAAGCTGAATGGTAGCACCGTCTACGTTGGTGGAACAAGTGTTGCCGCTGCGATGTTTGCAGGATTCCTGGGTGTTGTGCAGTCACATGCCCCAATAAACTATTTCGTAAATCCACTATTGTATGATAACTATACTGCGCCAAGCCCACTATTTTACGATATTTCTGGATCTCTACAGGTATGGTATCCTGGATCTTTGACAACACCTGGCCCTATCGGTGGCTCTACGGTCCCTTCTCGAATTGCTAATATTTTGCCTGGAACACAAGATCCATCTTCGGGACTCGGATCTGGCATATATAATTGTAATGTGGGCCTGGGCTCCATTAAGGCTGCGAACTTGGCGGCACTCATGGAAGTTCCACACTTGGTAGATAGAATTGACCCGCAATACGGAGTTGGTGCGGTTACCGTATACCCAGGAACTTCCGCTACGATAACTGCTTATGTGGAACCAGTTGACGCATACAATCCATTNGTAAACTGGTCATGTAATACTTCGAANGTAACTGTAACTNAGACAAATGGTCCTGCCTTGTCAAATAATGGCGTAAATGACACACAGCCTTATACGCAATATGATCCATTGAGGTTTGACGCGTCTGGTAATCAGATTCCTGTATCATCTAGTATTGGCAACTATGCGCTGGCAAGCGTAGGTAATATTGCCAAGGGCACAAATCCCTTCCACCTGGATTCATCCGGATTTCAAGTGCCTTGCCTAATATTCTCAGCCACGGTAACAGGTGTAACCGCCGTCCCAACATCTCAGCCACTCCCTATTATTACCGTTTCGAGCACAGATGGATCGCGTATTTTTGGAGAATTTAATGTATCTGTATTGCCAGCCGTTCAAGTTACGGGTGTATCTATTTCCAGTAATAATGAAACACAAAATCCTTCAAACACTACACTCTACCTGGGTAAGACTCTACAACTCATAGCAAACGTTACTCCCAATAATGCAACAAATAAGAAGGTTGTATGGTGGTCATCAAATACGTCTGTAGTAAATATAGATGCTAATGGACTAATGACATCGTTAGCTACAGGAAGGGTAACAATCAAGGCCACATCTATGAATAATAGTATAAGTGCCAGCATTAGCGTTCATGTTCCTACGCCAATTACGGGAATTAGACTATTACCCAGTGTATTGAATTTAAATCCGAACATGTCGATATTCCCCTTAAATAACACTGGATTAATCAAGGTCTTGGTAGAACCTCCAGAGGCCGATTACAAGCACTTGACGTGGGAAATAGTGTCAACTCGCCAATTAGAACCTATACCAACTGGAATAACCGATGTAATAAGCTTGCCTCAAAATGGAAATATCCTTGAAAGAAATGCTGCAGGTGATATTATAAATAATACAGAGGCCACTGTAAGAGCAATTTCAAATGGATCGGTGGTAATAAGGGTTTCTACATTCGGTGACCCTTATGGGGTATACGGAACATATAGTGCGACAGCTACTGTAAATGTTGCTACGTCAATAACAAGCATTGAAATGCAACAGGCGAATATGATTGTAAATCTCAATGCAGGAATTACTGTAAATCCTAGCTTAGCTGACTCATATAAGGTAACTGCTACTCTAAAGCCTGCATTCCCTTCGAATATGAATGTATACTGGACATCCAGTAACCCCAAGGTGGCAGTGATATCGAATAATAGCCCCCCCAAATTAAATACAATATCCTCTGATCCAAATTTCGGATTATGGCAGATTACGGAAACTATTACACCACTCTCAAATGGAACGACTGTGATTAAGGTAGTGACAGATGATGGACAACAGTCGGCTACAACGACGGTTTCCGTAACAACGCCGGTCTCAGGATTAAGCATGAGTGCATTACCCGTTGTGTTGAACCCATCACGTCAATATACAATTCAGGCAATGGTATTACCCCCTACTGCGACAAATAAAACTATAATGTGGGAGTCAACAAATACGGCGATCGCCACAGTTGACGCTAACGGCACGGTAAAGGCAATTTCCACTGGCTCATGTGGCATTGTTGCTACAACTGCCGACGGAGATTATTCGGCCATTACAGAGATATCAGTTGTCACACAATTAGTCGGTGTCCAACTCATGGTGAACACACCACTAGGCAATTTCCACTGGCTCATGTGGCATTGTTGCTACAACTGCCGACGGAGATTATTCGGCCATTACAGAGATATCAGTTGTCACACAATTAGTCGGCGTCCAACTCATGGTGAACACACCACTACCAATACACGCTGGAAGTGAAGTTCAAATCATGGTTGTTATGGTTCCAACAACCGCGTCAAATCAAGCATTTACATGGACAGTTACGGATGGACCCCAGGGAGCCATTTTTACCGCAGGACAACCACAAAATGGAAACATTGTATATTTGGATGCCTTCCAGGCTGGAAGCGCCGTATTTACGGTTACAACTGCCGATGGAAACAAGCAGGCTAGCATAAATCTCCAAGTTCTACCCTGGTAAAGACTAGGCATTTAAGGCCATATTATAAACAACTACATATATAATGCCAATATCATGGTATTACATGTGGAGCGATAAATATAGGATATTTCATGAGTTACTACAAGGCACAATGAAGGAGCCTGAGTTTACATTGTCCCCAATATACATTGAACAATCTGTCTTTGACAGTGAATTATACAAGGATAAAAAGAAACATGCCTGGGATAGTTCTTTAATTAAAGTGAATGCCATACTGGATTCCTTGAACAATGAAAGCGGACCATACTTATTATTTACTGATATAGATATAGTTATCAAGCCAACTGTATACAAAAATATAAAGCAATATATTGATGAGGATCAAACTATTGTATTCTTGGAGGAAGGAAACCATTTGAATATTGGCTTCATGTTAATGAAGGTTTGCCCAGAAGTAGTTAATTTCTGGACATCTGTAAAAAATAATATATTATACAAACCCGGTCTTGATCAAGACTATGTAAATACGCTTATACCACTTTATAANTCTAAATGGGCAAAGTTTCACAATCAGCAATTTACATGCTCAAATACATGGGATGGAACTACAGAATTCTCAGTTTTACAGGTCTTATCAAGTTGTTTGGGAAAGGAATATGATTTTGTAGAGAAAGTTTTTGAAATTGCGCAACATATTGATATGAATGATTATATGAAATATTTTCCGCCAGATTTGATACCCTATATTTACAAATTTCAAGAAATATTGATGGAATCACACGAGGAGGTTTCTTCTGCGGTCAATTCGTAAATTCCTTTCCGGGCATAAAAGTATATGGACGTCCTTGTGCAATTTCAGACAATGCTTGGAGATCACATGATGACAGTAGCTCTGGGATTGCTGGTTTCGGTTGTTGTGGTGGGTTTAGTTTGGTATTGGATGTCGCGTAAGACGCCATCCGAAGTATTAGTAAATAAGGCGCGTGTAAATGAGGCTACTACGGTAAACAGCGAACAACAGGAACAGCAGGAACANCAGGAACAACAGATGGCTCCTAGCCAAGCACCTGAACAACCTTCCGAGTAATTTTTACAATAATATATATGTATTGTAAAATAAATGGATCAAAGCTTGTTACTAAATCTTAATATTGCGAATCAAGCATTATGTAATACGTTAAAATACCAAGTTAGCACTGGTTCTCAAGGTCCAGCGGGCACGGCTGGCCCCACTGGACCCACTGGCGTAACTGGCTTTACCGGACAAAATGGATCATCATCACTTACCGGTGCAACTGGTTCTACTGGACTTACTGGTCATACTGGATTCACCGGATTCACTGGAGCTCAAGGTGGAACTGTAAATACGGGCCCAACTGGATTCACTGGATTCACTGGATTCACTGGGGCAAACGGTAACACAAGTTTAACTGGAGCAACTGGCGCAACTGGTCCTGCTGGCTCCGGTGTAACGCTTGGATCTATAAGAGTTCCTGCTAGCACTGCGAATTTTAATTTTAGCGCAGCAGTATCAACATTACCATCTAGTTTTGGAACATTTAATCCAGGCACTTCGACAGATGCTATTACATTTACAATTACACTAAATGCAGCATACACGCCTACAAATTTACCCGTATACATGGTAACAGCATACGTATATAGTGCAACCGCGGGGTATGTGAATTGCCAGAGACAATTTGGAACGCAATCAGGTGTTGGCTCTGCTTATATAACTACGAATTCACTTGTAAGAACTCTTACATTTAATTATATTAATAAAACGAATTTTCCATATACTGCTAATGATGTAAATGGATACGCACTATACATATACATACAAGTGTTAAATTAAATTCGCCTATATTCTTTAACCAATATGAATAGTAAGCATGGCTAGTCCGTGTTTTAAGATATTATTTACAGATGTATTACCAACTACAACTGTGAATATATATAGAGTAACATTCAGTGGAAGTAATGCGAATCTTATTACTTCAGGAATGTGGGCTACAAATACGGCATATGGTCATGCATTCAAGATCGATAATATAGATTCCAGTGTTCCAAATTTGGTTACTGCCGACCTGGAAGATGTAGATGGATATAATGCGACAAACGATCCTTCCGGTATAGGTGGTGGCCCGGCCAATGATACGGATGGGTATGTATATTTATTGGATCAAGCTGGAATTCAATCATTTGTAAATTTATCATACGCAGATAATCTGAATTGGGGAAGTTACATTATGGCTCGATTTGCACCATTATTTGTGTCTACATTATCACAACAGGTAGATCCTATCCTATATCCCCCTATATGTCTAGAAGTTCTATTTACACAAGTATTGCCAACAGATACCTCTAACATATATACAAGTGTTCTTGTAACAAATGGTCAAGGATATAATGGTGGTAACGATTTCTACTATGCGACCGATATTTCCGTTGGAATGTGGACTGCAAATAGTGCAAATGGATATGCATTTCAAATAAAGGCAGTGGCACCAATATCACGGCTCTCAGTCTTAGTTATTTTAGAAGATGTGGATTCCCTGAATGCCATAATGGACCCATCTGGAATTGGCGGAGGTCCTACNGATATCGCAAAGGGCTATGTATTTCAGTTAAACGCAATTGGAGTNCCAGTTCTCAATGAAGCTACTGACTTACCCAACATATTTTGGACAGAATCATTGATTTCACGCTTCGGATTTTTACAACAGACCGATATTAATTCGGGCATTACTGGGGCAACTGGTCTAATGGGGCTAACTGGATCGACTGGACCAACTGGTCGAATGGGTGATACGGGTCTAATGGGCACAACTGGGTGGACTGGCTTTACTGGGCCATCTGGCTATACTGGGCCGAGTGGCACGACTGGTTATAGTGGAACAACTGGTTATACAGGATCAACTGGTCAAACGGGTGCAACTGGTCCTACTGGCACACAAGGCGAAACGGGCACAACTGGTTATACTGGGCGAACTGGTTGGACGGGTGCAACTGGTCCTACTGGCACACACGGTGAAACGGGCACAACGGGTTGGACTGGTCCACAGGGTAAGGTTGGCCCGGTGGGTTTACAGGGTTCTACTGGAGAAACTGGAACGCATGGTGAAACGGGTTACACAGGGTTCACTGGCTTTACAGGTTTCACTGGTTTTACTGGCTTCACTGGTACAACTGGATTTACTGGCTTTACTGGCGCAACTGGCTTTACTGGGTTTACTGGGGCAACTGGTTTCACTGGCTTTACTGGCGCAACTGGTTTTACTGGTGAAACGGGTGCTACTGGTTTCACTGGNGCCACTGGNTTTACTGGAGCCACNGGNCCTACAGGNGCTACGGGCTTNACNGGNNNTACTGGCTTTACTGGTGCTACTGGCTTTACTGGTGCTACTGGTAAAACGGGAGAAACTGGCTTCACTGGAGCCACTGGAGCCACTGGCTTCACTGGAGCTACGGGACATACCGGGGCAACAGGCTTCACTGGCTTCACCGGTGCTACTGGCTTTACTGGTTTTACTGGTGCAACTGGCTTTACTGGGTTTACTGGCTTCACCGGTGCAACTGGCTTTACTGGTTTTACTGGCTCAACTGGAGCCACTGGTGAAACGGGTGCAACTGGTTTTACAGGCTTTACTGGTTCAACTGGTTTTACGGGTTTCACTGGCGCAACTGGTTTCACTGGTTTCACTGGTTTTACTGGTTCTCAGGGTAAAATTGGCCCACAAGGTATTCAAGGTGATTCAGGAACAACCGGATTTACTGGTTCAACTGGGTTTACTGGTGCTACTGGTCAGGGTTTTACATATAGAGGCATATGGGATACTTATACTCAATATTATCCTTATGATCTCGTAACATATAATGGTGACGTATATATTACTACCGCAGAAAGCACTGAGTTTGGTCCTGGTGACAAGGTACCTTATTGGCTTCTATTTCTAAATGGAGGCCCTACTGGGTCAACTGGTGAAACTGGTGAAACTGGTCAAACTGGAGCCACTGGTTTACAAGGGGCAACTGGTGAAACCGGTCAAACAGGCTTAGAGGGTTCAACGGGGTCAACTGGAAAACAGGGTGATACGGGGTCAACTGGGACACAGGGTGAGACTGGTTATTCAGGGACAACTGGCTATACTGGAGAGAAAGGTGATACGGGTAGAATTGGCGATACAGGAATAGAGGGAACAACTGGCTATTCAGGAACAACTGGCTATACCGGCGCTCAAGGTAAGATTGGCCCACAGGGTGCAATAGGATTTACTGGCTTCACTGGCTCAACTGGCTTTACTGGTTTTACTGGGTTCACTGGTTTTACTGGGTTCACTGGTGCTACAGGATTCACCGGTTTTACTGGCGCAACTGGCTTCACTGGTTTTACTGGGTTTACAGGCGTTACTGGATCAACTGGATTTACTGGCTTTACGGGCTTCACTGGCTTTACTGGATCAACGGGGTTTACTGGCTCAACTGGATTCACTGGTGCTACTGGGCACACCGGTTCTACTGGCACACAGGGTTCAACTGGCTCAACTGGCTCCACTGGTATACAGGGGTTAAGCGGATCAACTGGCTTTACTGGTTCAACTGGCGCACAGGGTTCAACTGGCGCACAGGGTTCCACTGGCTCAACTGGGTTTACAGGTCAACAAGGTATTCGCGGTGATACAGGTGTCAGTGGAACAACTGGCTTTACTGGTTCAACTGGCTTCACTGGTCAACAGGGTATTCGGGGTGATACAGGTATAACTGGTTTTACTGGAACAACTGGCTTTACTGGTTCAACTGGCTTCACTGGTCAACAAGGTATTCGGGGTGAGACGGGTATAACTGGTGCAAGTGGAACAACAGGATTTACTGGCTCAACTGGATTTACTGGCCCACAAGGTATTCAGGGTATTCAAGGTAAGGTTGGATCAATTGGTGAAACTGGTTTTACTGGTTTTACTGGTTTTACTGGGTTTACTGGTTTTACTGGTTTTACTGGTGTTACTGGCTTTACTGGTGTTACTGGGTTTACTGGCTCAACCGGACCAATGGGACAAAGGGGTCTACGAGGTTTTAATGGTGATAGAGGTGAAACCGGGTTTACTGGGATGGGTGAAACTGGATATACGGGAATTCAGGGTAGCACAGGATTTACTGGATCAACTGGGTATACTGGTTATCTTGGCAATACAGGTATAAGTGGATTGGGGACATTTACGCTTATACCACTTGTCGCAAACAATTTGAATGTAATGGTTGTACTAGATTCGGCTACAATAACAAAGACAACACGTATTGATGGCTGGAATGCTTGCGTATATACACTAGAGGCATATTCTTATCCAAAGATATCATTTACATTAAATACTCTTACTCCAAAAATATACGCTGGATTTTCTGTCTACCCAATGTCTGGACCGCAACCTAATAATTTTGACTACGCATTTTCTTTAGAAAAAGACACATCGATTACGATTTATGAAAGGGGACAGCTTGTACATGTATGCCTAGGAACCCACAGTATAAATACTGTTTATGGAATTCAGTATGATGGAAGAGATATAATATATTTTATCGACGGATATCCTGTATATTCTACATCTGTCTCACTGGAAGATCCATTACATGGTATGTTTTCAATGTATGATTCAGGATATACTATTAGAAATATACATTTTGACCCATTGATATTGACAACACGAGATATTGGTATAAATAAATTAAACAAAACTGATAATGTAATTTATAGCGCAGATACAGGTTCAACTGGATATACTGGCGTAAAAGGTGACACTGGGGCACAAGGCGATACTGGACTTCAGGGGTCTACTGGTGCAATTGGCACTCCTGGAAAAGGCACATTCACTTTAACTAATAATATATTGAATAATACACATGTAATTCATATTATAGATTCATCAAGAATTACGAAAACAAGCAGAATTCCTGGATGGAATGCGAATGTGTATTCTTTAGAAGCCTACAAAACTTGTAATTTGTCATTTACTATATCTTCACCTAATACAGATATCTATGTAGGGCTTTCTTCTAATCCAGGGCTAAATACATATACTTCCAATATTGATTATGGAATATATGTCAGTGATGACGGATCAATTCAAGTATATGAGGGCGATATATTAAAGTATTATCATACTAGTAAGTTAACTGCTAACAATATTGTAGGAATTCAGGCACAGCTT
>JGI25922J50271_10000595_pt1 | contig 10522 bp, 6 predicted proteins | sample LauGreSu1BDMLBDD_2_FD_50271 | JGI IMG/M metagenome (IMG submission 50271) | reverse complement strand
GTGCAGCTTGGGCTAAAGGACAACGATGGGTGCGTTGCGATGCGATGATCGGCAAATTCACAGCACCTGATCAGTGGCCGCCAGCAATCCACACTTCTTGGAAGGGCTTGAAACTTTACAAGTATTCCTAAACCGACCTGGGCTAACTAGCTCAGTTTTATTCCTTGTTGGGGGAGAAGCCGAGCGACTGCTTGCGCTCTTCCACCTTGGGAATATCCGCACTTTCAAACTTTAAAATTTCATGAAGATCGATATTGCCATCCTCGGCTGCCCGATGTGACATGTTCAGATACATCTTCTCAAATAGGTTGCGAATATACCGAGCATTACCTTGATCGCCCTGTGGCTTGGCATCCTCAATGTGCTTTAGCAAATCTTTCTTTGCAGTTTCACCTATCTCCATTTTATGTGAGAGGCAGAGTTCATCAAATATCTTCAATAGTTCTTCGCTTGAATAATCAGAGAAGTGAATATAGTTCTGGAATCTAGATTTCAGTCCTTGATTGGATTCAATGAATTGCTTCATAGGTTCTTTGTAACCAGCAACAATGATTGCCAAATTATCCCGGTTATCTTCCATCGCTTTGACTAGCGTTGAAATTGCCTCATCACCAAAACCTGCACCTGAATCTGCAGAAAGTGAATATGCCTCATCAATAAATAGGACGCCACCTTTTGCCCTCTCGACAGCTTCTTGCACCTTCAGCGCTGTCTGCCCGACATATCCGGCAACTAATGCTGATCTATCAACTTCGTGAACTCGTCGTGAAGGCAGCAGTCCGATAGAAAAATACATATCGGCTAAATATCGCGCGACAGTTGTCTTTCCTGTTCCTGGGCTACCAGTAAAGACGCAGTGCAGACCAACCGGAACCTTAGGTAAGCCTTGGCTTGACCTGATGTTGTTGGCTTGATGGACGTTGATTAGCTTAGAAACCTGAGACTTAACCTCATTAAGGCCAATCAGCTTATTGAGTCTCTCAAGTGAAACATCAAGAGTTAATTGCTCTTCTTCAACGGCTGGCGCAGCCACAGCAGTAGGGGCTGCTGCCTCATCAAGCTTTAGTCCCAACAAAGAAAGAGACAGAGTTGAAGCTAATTCCAACGCCTGTTGGGGGTATTGGATCCCCAACAAAAGTTCATCAACTTCTTCTGTGACCCCTAAAGCGCCTGTTTGCGCGCTGGGCAAAGCTGAAATCTTTTCTTCGATTGCTTCCAAACTCAGACCATTGAGCTGATCAGGAAACCTTCGTCGAATTCCGTAGAGAATGTGCAACTTTGTAAGCGCAGAATGATCGTACTTTTTTGCGACGCTGGTTGCACTCTCTCGTATTTCGTAGCTAAGACTCATCTATTCAGAACTTAGCTCACTCTTGCCGTAGATCTGCGACTGTCTTTCCGCCGAACTTTGCCTTTAACTCATCGTCTTCGTTATCGGCTGTAAAGCCAACTGATGCGAGAGCTCCCTTTAACTCACCTGGATCTAAGTGATCTCCGGGCAGGCTGTATTCAAAAACGATTAGGTACTTACCAGGCATGTCTGGAAGCTCACGAGCTCCAAATCGGCCGTAGTTATATGTCTGTCCTTCTGTTGCAATCCACTTAAACAATTCTGGAGAACCTGGCACTTCGCGAAGAACCAACGCCCAAACATTTACCAACGTTGTCGAGATTTCATTTTCTTTGCGAAATTCATTGAGATCTGGATTGCTGTTATCTAATTCAGTACATGAGATGTACATATGCGTTGACTCGTAAGGGATGCTCAGATCACCGTCGTCATCAAGTTGGACAATGTTAAAGAACTGCTTTGAAAATCTTTGAGCTTTATCTCTTACTAAAAGCAGGTTTGGGCTGGTCATTGTGGTTCCTCTCTTTTGGGCAAGCCTTCAATACCAAAATAGAGATGTCAAGACTATTTTGATTTACAAAAAAGGGAAGGAAATTTGCTCAAGCTATGACATGACCAGTCAGGAGTTGATTCTGGCGCTAGCGTATTTGAACATTCTCTAGGACACTTTGCCTCTACTGCATTCACTCAAGGCGAGCGAAGTTTTTTAAGGAGGTTTGAGTTGCCTATTAAATCTCAAGAATCCTCGAAGACTTTTATCGTGCCGATGTTTCTAGTGTTAGCACTTTTGCTTTCATCATGTAGCACGCGGGAATTGACTTCAGAGTCCTACAAATTTGGGAAAGAGACCGGTACTAATTGGCGCGAGCTAACTAGCGAGATTGATGTTATTTCCTCTTGGGTAGGGGCGGAGTCTGGCGAAACTATTGAAATTCCTGAAGTCGAAAAAGAAACAGCTTGTAAGGCGATGTGGTTAATCATCGGTTGGCCAAAATTTGGACTAAAAGATATGGCAGAAAATAGAGAGAATTTTGTTGACGGATGTATTACGACAATCGGGTCTTAGGTTTGGGTAACATGTTCTTTACTACCGTTGACATGTCTTTTTCTGTGCTTCCACTTAATATGTCGTGTGAAGACTCTTTGCATTCCTCTAGCGTTAAGTCACATCTTTTGTCTCAAAGACTAATGGGAGTTCAACCGTGACTTCGTGGGGTGACAGCACAAATTCAGGCTGGGACGTTAGCGACGTCCCCACTGACTATGGCTATTCAGAAGTTAAGAAACCACCAAGATGGCCATTGTTTGCGCAGGCTTCCTTAATTTTCTTCAGTGCTTTCCTGTACTTGGCAGGGCCATACATATTTGTATCTCAAAGATTAGCTATAAGCGTGATTGGTTACTTGCTTACCCCATTCCTAGTGGTCTTTTTCCTTGCAATTTTGAGAACAAAGGATTTAAGAAACAGAAGTTTGCCGTGGTACGACAGGGGTCTGGGCAAGGTGTATATCGCGTGGTCGCGTCGGCTTTGTCTAATCTCATTCCTAATCGCTATTCCAATTCTTTGGACACTAGCCGTAGAGATAGTTAATTAATATGCGCAGACACAAATTAACTACATTCAACTTCAAGAAGTTTTCGATCAAGGTATCAATCTTGTCTCTTTTGACTATTGCGATTATTCCGATGGTTCCCGCAAATGCCGATAAGGCATTTGATGGATTGGCAGCCTGTATTAATAAAGAGACTTCGACGCAGATAAATATCATGTTTTTGATTGACTCATCTGGCAGCCTTAAGTACGCAGAAGACAAGAAATCGCCAGGATCGGATCCTGAAGACAAGCGAGCAGAGATTATTGGCAGCTCAATTGAATTGTTTGAAAGAATCAATCAGGAAAAGAAGCTTTTCTTTGCTTTAACTACCTTTGACAGCACTTCTCCGGGTCAGGATAAGAATGGTAAGAAGTACGAGGAATACCCTTGGAAACAAGCCAACAAGGAGAACGTTAAGGACGCTAGCGAGTGGTCAGAAAAAATCAAGAACTTTGACAATGGTCAAAAAACTGACTGGGCTGCTGGCTTAAGAAACGCCCAGAAGAAGTTAACAGAAGCCCCTAAAGCTGAGGGCGGAGTTTGCCAAGCAATCATTTGGTTTACAGATGGTGGAATTGATGTTGGAAATGGTCCAGCAGATGTTGTGAATTCAATAAGAGAACTATGCGGAATTGCTCCGGGTGAAAAAGGTGTACCTCGCAGTTCTCTCATTAATTCAATANGAGAATCTGGAATTCATTTAATTGGCGTTTTCCTCAAGCCACAGGTGATAACAGATAAGAATCGGGGTCGAGTATCTCTATTTAAACCGGTTGTTCTCGGCCAGGGTGAAGTCGAACCGGGCGAATTTAATCAGGGAGCTTTTAATTGTGGTGAATACCCAATCCCTGATAGTTATGGCCAAGGTGAACTAATTGAAGTAAACAACACCGATGAATTGGCAGAGCGTTTCTTGAAATTGACCATGCAGATAATTAATGGTCGCCCTATTCAAACTCAGTGCCAGAGCGGCGTAACAAACTTTAACTTAGATGCAGGAATTAAAGATGCCGTAGTTCTCTTGCCTTCTCAGAATTGGAAGATCTTAACTCCAAGTGGGGCTCAAGTTACGAATGGCTCTCTTCCTGCTGGTTGGGTAGAAACCACTCAGCTCGATCGATTCTCGATTCTGAATATTCCGATTAAGAAGGAATTGGTTGGTAAGTGGACAATAAATACCGGAAACACTCAATTTTGTGCAACTGTATTTCTCGATGCAGGATTGAAGCTGCGCATTGACAAGCAAGTTGTGTTGACTTCTGGAAAGCCAAATCAGAACATCACAGGAACAATNGTCAATTCGGACGGATCAAAGGCAAACCTTGCCGACTTCAGCGATGTGAATTTAAGTGTTGATGCCATTGATAACACTGCCCAGAATAGAAAGCTCGCGACATTTCCTTTGAAAGTCAACAAGTCAGCTTCATCCTGGGATGGCTTGATTAATCCATACACAGGGGCGACAAGTGCTTCTTTGCTACTCAAGCTAGATCTAACAACTAAGTCAGGCGTAAAACTTCCAACAATCAAGAGCGCTGTAGATGTCCCTCTTGTGTTACCTGACCAACTCTGCATCCTGACAAAGACAAACGTATTGCTGAGCGACTTGTATACCAAGACACCGGCTAAAGCCACTCTAGAGATTCAAGGACCTAAGCAAGGTGATTGTCTTTTGAGTATAAAGTCACTGGAAATTAAACAAGATCCACGAGGCAGAACTTTTGCTGACTTCGCATCATCAATTGTTAACAAAAATACTGGTTCAAAACTGGGAATTGGCGATGAAGTCTTGGTCAAGCAAGGTGATTCCTTAGAGCTTGAAATTTCTCTTGCAAGTGAAATCGCAGCTAAGGGAGTTTCAAAAGGTTTAGTAATTCTTAATACCAGGACTCCAGATTCAACTCAGAGTTTGGATTTACTGGCAAATATCGAATTCAACTCTAAAGAGATTCCGCCACCGCCTTGGTTGCCCGCAGTTTTAGTATTTCTTGGAATTTTAATTCCCTTAAGCCTCTTGCAATTGAACAACTATTTCTTTGCAAGATTTAGAATGAGGGACATTAGAATTGCCAATGTTCCAGTCAAGGTTTCTATCTCAGATAGTAAAGTCCTGGTCTCAAGAAACGATGATCAAAAAGATTTGTTCGAAGATCGTAACTTCGAATACCCTTCTAGCAATACTGATTCAGAAAGATCAATTACGCAAGAATGGAATTCGTTGGCTGTTTTCACTCTTAAAACGAAGCTGCCAAAGAATCCTTTCGCAGAAGTATCGGGAGTCTTGGACTTTAGCGAGGATCGGATCGGATTTGCCAACGAAGAGGCAATTAATGATCCAACCAATTTGCAACTGAGAGCACCTTTGAATCCAAATGGCTATTGGGTTGTATCAGCTCTCAAAGGTTCTGCCAGTGAAGTTGCTGGAAAAATCGAATTGGTGGCTTTGATTACCGTGTATCTAAACATTGACCCTAGCCAAGCTGATAGTCAATTCAATCAACTTAAGGATCAAATTGAGACGAGTGAAGAATCTTGGTCTCTCATGGCTAAAAACCTTGGTCAGTCCGGTGCGGCTGACTTGAACCAATCTGACTCTGGTTTTGCTAGTCCAGATGTGTCAGTAAATGTTCCAAAAATTACTCCGGGTTCTGGTTGGGACTCAATTGACTCAACGAGCGCCGCGGGTAATTTTGGACCAAGTTCAGCAGACTCAATTGGCGCGGAGTCAGTGGAGAAAAAGAAGTTTTTCGGTAAGAAAAAGTCAGAAAAAGCAAAAGAAAGTTCCAAAGAACCAACTCAGGCACCGCAGGTGGATCCAGATGATCCATGGGCGTAAGAAAACGATAGGAGATTCTAAATGCTAGGTTCAATGTTGTTTGTCGGCGTTGGTGGTTCTGGAGGTAATACTGTCCGGGCAATTCGCGAGATTCTAACCGAGCGCCTCGAATCCCTTAAGTGGGAAGGCCCATTCCCTGATTGCTGGCAGACTCTTTGGATTGACACTATTGCAGAACAGGGACGCGGTGGTTTTCCATCACCAATGCTTCCATCAGACTCTTATTTNGGACTGGTACCTGGACAAGTTAGTTATCAGACTGTCAAAGACCAGATCATGAATTCTACGCCCGCATCAAGTCGTAACGAAGTTCTATCCGGTTGGCTTCCTTTTTCTACTCCAGTTCCAATTGCGAAAGGTGCAGGACAATTCCGCGCAATCGGAAGAACTGTTGGTGTTTCGCAGCTAGGAGCTATGAATAGATTCTTGACCGATGCGCACAATCGATTGACGTCAGCACAGGCCAATAGGGATCTTGCGCGACTCAATCAACTCTTTGACATTCCTGTTTCTGCTAGACCGCCCCACACTTCTGTATTTGTCATTTCCTCAATGGCGGGTGGATCAGGCTCTGGTCTATTCCAAGACGTGGCTCAGTTGATTAAATCTGTAGATCCTTCCTTAGACGAGTTTATGCACGTAATGCTCTACGGTGCCGATGTCTTTTCACTTAACATCCCTGAAAATATGTTGAAATCTGTTCCAGGTAACACGTTAGGCGCTCTATCTGAAGTGGTTAACGGCGTGTGGCGAGAGAAAATGACTAGTGCCTCAACCTTCTTATTTGACGGAATCGGAAGACCTTCAACTGGTCGCCGTTATGGCGGCAAGCACCATTGGCTAATCGGTGCAAAAAATAATGATGGTGCATTGGGTGCTACAACTAAGGAGATCTACTTTGCTGTGGGCTCATCATTAGCGTCTTTGACTATGAGTCCTGCAACTCAACAGTGGCTAGACGACTATGTGGTTGTAAACGTTTTCCCTACTAGCGCCACGATGACGGATAAAACACGGTTGAAGGTTGCAAATAATCTTGAGCACTACCAACCTTTTGCTGCAATGGGCTTTAGTCGAGTTTCATTGGGAATGGACCGTTTAGTCGAATTTGGCGCTGAGTGCATAACTCGAAGCGCCGTTGAAAGATTGCTATGGCCAGATTTTGAGCCAGTAAGCAAAGATCAATCGATGAATAGAAATGTCCAGATTGATACGAGAGTAGATCAGCTCTGGAGTGGTTACTTAGATGAGTCTGGCTTAAGAGAGAGAAACCCAGATAACGATGTCTTGGACGCTCTAAAGGGCCAGGATAGTTTCTATGTAAATTTTGCTAATGAATGTATTGCTAATGCTGCTGGAAAAGATTCAGCTCTGGACCCATCCACTTGGGAGCAGAGAATCATGTCTTACTTCAATGCAAATCGTGTGAAACTTTTGACTGCGGAAAAAACCTCCGTTTTCGATTCTGTTCAGAGCTGGACCCAAGACATTCAGAAGCGCGTCCTTGCTGCTACTTCAAGTGCTGTTGTAAGCGGTGGTCTTTATGTGGGTGTAGAGCTCCTTAGAAAATTACGTAAAGAAGTTGAGTTTCTTGTCAAGGTTGAACTTCCAAGTGATGCAGAACAGAAGAGGAATCTAACGGATGAAATCCGTGGCCGAGTTCTCCAGTTCCTAAGTACTGGAAAAGCCAAGATTGAGAAGAAAGATCAAGAAATTCAAAAGGTTCAAGATGTAGTCAAAAAAGGCATCACCTTCCTGGGCGAAGTTGATCGAATCATGATTGCAATCGAGCTTCTTAGCGACTTAGACGAGAATTTCCTAGCTCCACTTCTAAAGAAAATGTCTGAAGAAATTGAGAATCTTAAAGAAGAGCGCACAGCTGATGAAGAGTATGGATTCTCAAGCTTCTCATCATTCCCAACTTCAGATAAAGCATCGGTTCAAGAAAGATTTGCTCCACCAAATACCGAACAAACCCTTATCGATTACAAAGAGTTTCCAAAGTTATTCAGGGAGTGGTCACAGAGCGCCCTCGAGCCTGAAATGCAAAGTGCTTGGGACATACGTATGACTGAGAGAGCTTTACTAGGTATACCTTTCGATAAAGCCGGAGATGGTGCAGAGCAAAACATGATTGAGCTCCGTCCAGGATGGCAACCAAAAAATAGTAGCTATCGGGCAACTATTGGAAATGCGCAAAAAGCGAGCTTTACTTTCCAATTAGGTATCGGTGACATTTACGATCGTGCGAAAACCATGATTAATCTTCACGCTGGTTCTCTGAGTAATCAAGTTAATATGGGAATTCGCCCCTATCTTGAAAACTTAACTGACCCTTCTGAGAAGTCAAAGCGACAGAAGGATTTTGAGGCTAAGTTCAGTAGCGCTCTAAAGTATTCAAAGCCAATGGTTGAGGAAAATATTAAGGTACTGAACGCAGTTCATCCTGGCGCTGCTGGTGGAACCTATACATCTTTTTCCACAATACCTCTAGAAAACCTTGAGCTACAAGAAAAGATCGTTGGTTTGGTTAATAGTTTCGATCCTGGCAATCAGGCGATACAGGACAAGGAAACTTTTAGTAGTTCAGATAGTGCAAGAGAGATAACGATATTCTCAACCACAAAGGGTGCGAGAAATCCCGTTGTTTTCAACACACTAATGGGCCCAATTCATAGAGATTGGTTAGCTCGCTCAAATGCTTCACAGACGCGTCAACAGTTCTGGACATTGAGGCGTACCAAGCCTGCACCAGAGGCTATTCCTGTCTCCCAAGAAGTTCTAGATTTAATGTTCTTGGGTTGGTTAGCTTTAACGTTTGTGGACTTGAGAAAAGTCGTCGACACCGATGTAAACAAAGGCAGAAAAGTCTCTGTGTACAGCTATGTCGAGAAGAATTGGGTGGACTTTCCGCACCCACTTCTAGGACTGGGTGATGCACCAAGATCCTTCGACACTTTCCCGGCAGTATTGAGCTCACTTTCAATTGCACTATTGGAAGTAAACGCAACTGCTTCAATCACTCCGTTATTTGCCCACCATGCACTTATGGATGCAGGTACTGACATAGATGACGACCAAGAGTATGGCGTCAATCGCGTTTTGAGTGATTTTGTTAAGGGAACAGGTCCAGTGGCCACTGATTCCAGCCTCACTCCTGAACAGAGGAAGGCCAGCCTGATTGAGGATATAGAAGGTGAAATTTCTATATTAAAGCAGCGCTTTGCTGATGCCGACAAGAATGTAAATCCATTTGAAATGACATCACAATATGAATGGAGTGCAATCTGGCTTAGTTCTCTAGAGAAACTCTTGGCACACGCAAATGCGGTTGGTGACTCTGGCAAGAGTAAAAAGGCTCGAGACTAGTTATGTCATCCTCTTGGCCAGCCGACGGCACTTCAATCGTATTGCTTCCAGATGAACCTTTTGGTTCTCAAATTCTGGAAACAGCGAAAGAGTGGACTAAGGAACGCCTTCTTGTCCCGGCAATGTATGTAACAGTATCTGCCCAAGAGAGTGACTGCTTTCTGCCCTTTGACTCATCGAATCCAAAGCCAATAGTTTGTACGGTTGTGGGTTTGAATGGATCACGTGAACGAAATCTTTTTGATGAGTTAGCTAACACACAATTAGAGACATTACGTGTCCTAGCTGTGCGACATATATCCAAGTTCAGTGATATCAATGAAAAGCAATTAAACCTAGCAAACCGCATAGGAGCGCAACTACGACTAGCCTCTAGCAAGCATGAAGAAGGCGATCGCGGTGCCTCTCGACGTGGAACTAAGTTAATGCTTATAAACATGCTTGCTGGAAGTTCAGGTTTGGCCATGGGTGAAAAAATAGATCACTCAGAAACAGTTTGGGACTTAAATGTAATTGTTGCCCCTGAGGATAGATCTTCACCTATGGGAATTGATTCATTTATTTTAGAGGCTGATCCGAAATATGTAGGATTTCTGCTAGCTAATATTGCAACATCCCTTGGGCTTTGGGTGGGCGTAAACAAAACTGTATTGGAAAATTCTGAAGTAGACAGATCGGCAACTTTTGACAAGTTTATTCTTCAAAGAACATTTGTAAGAGCTGTTAAGACAGATGATGTTGCCGTTAAAGTTGCCGCAGCTGCGCTTAAGCAGATTGAACAACACGGAAGCCCATTGGCCGATGCCAACTTCCTTCTTGAAGGAAAATTTCTTTTAGAAGCTGGCGAGCGAGATGAAGCGATTAAAACTTTTGTCAAGAAGACTTTAACCGAAGATGGCAATGCTTTGACGTGCAAGCTCGCGAAGAAGCCACCGGAGGAGGGGCAGATAAAGATAGGTTTCCTAGGAGGCCTTAAGTTGTTCATGAGGTTTCTATTCGACAACCTAATTGCTCTTCCAAGAAATTTGTTCACTTCGATAGTCGAAGGATTCAATAAAAAGGCGACGGATTTGCTTTTCGGTCCTGATGGAGAATTCACTATTGACGTCAGAGAAGATTTGAATAACTCTAGAAGCAAATTACGCAGATATGGAATCATGCCTGAAGAGAGCGAAGATATTAAAAAGATTTCTGATGTCCGTGAAAAAGTTAAAGCTCGACTTGCTGATATTCCGTTAGCAATTGACTATCGCTTCGATCACAGTTCTCTATGGAAGGGCATAAGAACCGATCTTGTAAGCCTCCTTGAAGGAAATTCAGATATTGCTAAGGGTAAGGTCATCGCCTCTTCAACTGAATTGATTCCTAAAG
>JGI25922J50271_10000592_pt1 | contig 10585 bp, 10 predicted proteins | sample LauGreSu1BDMLBDD_2_FD_50271 | JGI IMG/M metagenome (IMG submission 50271) | reverse complement strand
TGTCGACAACGTGCTGCGGAACATGTTTGCGTTGCACCAAATAATCGCGACCGGCTTTCGTGTTAAACAACACGTCCAGTTCGTCCGTGGCACGATCGGAAACCGCAGCCACCACGTCGGTGTTCATGACGTTGTGAATGAGCGGAATGTGCTTGTCGCCGATGCCTTGAATGTTGTGTTCGCCAAAACCGTTCTCGAGCATGGTTGGGCATTCGAGGGCCTCAACCGCAACAATCTTTGTTCCGTACTTATCTTTCAAATGGTCTCCCGCACCAATGGTTCCTGCCGAACCAGTGGCAGACGTAAATGCAGCAAGTCGCATGTTCGGATTGTTGCTGGTTTTTGCAACATGCTCGTACACCGAGGACAGCGCTGTGCCAGTTACTTCGTAGTGACCGAGGTAATTGCCAAACTCGCAGAACTGATTGAAAATGAAATTCTTGACGTCTTTTTTCATTTCATTGCACGCGTCATAAATTTCTTTCACATTGCTCTCTGTGCCTGGTGTGCGAATGATGTCGCTCGGATCGCTCGTCCACTTGTCGAGCCAATCGAAGCGTTCCTGCGACATTCCTGCCGGCAAAACGGCAACTCCGCGAGCGCCCATGATTTTGCTGATGGCAACACCACCGCGCGCATAGTTTCCAGTTGAAGGCCACACAGCGCGTTGTGCCGTGGGGTTGAACTGACCAGTGATCACGCGTGGTGCAAGACACGAATACGCCGCCAAGACCTTGTGCGCCGTGATCATTGGAAAACGATCGCCGAACATCACAATGATTGGGCTATCGACACCGGTGAGTGATTTTGGAAGAACCACGTGGTCGGGCACGTCGACTCGGTTGCCGGCCATGTCGTTAAACCAATGCACTCGAAATAGGTTGCGGGCATCAGGAGAGTTCTTATCCACTCCATTTGCCACGTCTTTCGCAATGAGCGCCGGGTTGGCAAGTTGAGCAAACGTGGGCAACACCACATTGTTTGCTGCACATTTACGAATGCTCTCCGCCAGAGCCCCCTCATCAACGATCGTGTCGGCTAAGCCGAGCTGACTTTGGAGCGCTTGATCTTGAGAGGCGGTAGCTGTTGGGTTCACGCTTTACATTCTGTCAAGTTTGGAGGCAATACCACTACCCTGATGGTCATTAGCCGACGTAGCCCAATGGCAGAGGCACAGCACTTAGGATGCTGTCAGTGAGAGTTCGAGTCTCTCCGTCGGCACCATGGGTTCTTCGCCAAACACCATTAGCGATCTACAGACCCCTGCACTCGTCTTCGACCTAGACCTGCTGCGAGGCAACGTCCAGAAGATGGCCAGCCTGATACCGGGCACTCGACTTCGCCCACACATGAAGGCGACCAAATGCACATCGCTTGCACGCGAACAAGTTCGCGTTGGACACACATCATTTACTTGCGCAACGCCGCGCGAAATGGTGGGGATGGCGCAAGCCGGGCTTGGACAAGATTTGTTACTTGCAAACGAAACGGTTGATCATGATCGTTTGGCATCCATGGCCGCGCTGCAAGACAGCGCAATGATCACCGTCGCAATCGACTCCGACGAAACCCTGCAAGCCGCACACCGCGCAGGAATCAAGCATGTGATGATTGATGTCAACGTTGGGTTGCCTCGTTGCGGAATTGCGCCACAGCATGCTGGCGCCCTTGCCGACAAAGCCCGCGCGCTTGGCTTAATCGTTCGTGGCGTAATGGGCTACGAAGGGCACCTGATGATGGTGACTACGGAAAGTGAAAAATTAGAAAAAGTGGAAGCATGCATGGCGCTACTCCGTGACGCTGCAAGAGACGTTGGCGGAGACATTATTTCTGCCGGCGGCACAGGCACGTACAACATGCACGCCAACACCGGAGTCACCGAGATCCAAGCCGGTTCATACTCATTGATGGATACTCAATACGCACAACTAAGTTCGCCGTTCAATCAAGCCGCATGGGTTGTTGGCACAGTTATCTCTTCGTCGGCCAAGTGGGCAGTAATCGATGTTGGTTTGAAGTCGCTCGGCATGGATCACGGCAATCCAACAATTGATGGCCACGCGGTGTGGTTCTGCTCCGACGAGCACACCACTTTTTCACCCAATGACGGCGAGCCCCCGAAAGTTGGAACAAGAATTCGCGTTACCCCCGCCCACATCGACCCGACCGTTGCCATGCACGACGTGGCCTGGATAACTAGTGGCGATGCAATCGTTGAGCGTTGGGAAATTGACTTACGCGGCTGGTAGCCAACTACAACATTTCCGCGAGAGCGCGGAATGCCTTCCCTCTGTGTGAAAGTGCGTGCTTTTCTTCCACCGACATTTGAGCAAACGTGCGCCCGTCCCCGTCTGTTGCAATGAACAACGGGTCGTAGCCGAAACCTCTTTCTCCAATTTCCTCTAGCGAAAGCGTCCCCTCGCAGACACCCTCGGCAATCAGTTCCCTGCCGTCGGGAAACCGCAACAATGCAACGGTTCGAAATCTGCATGTGCGTTCTTTGCCTGATATTTCTCGCAACATTTTTTTCCTATTGTCGGCATCTGTTGCATGCTCGCCGGCAAACCGCGCGGTTCGCACGCCTGGCGCCCCATCGAAAGCATCCACTTCCAAACCCGTATCGTCGGCGAGCGCCGGCATGCCCGTTGCATCACAGACCGCAATTGCTTTTAATCGGGCGTTGCCAACGAGTGTGTCTGCGTCTTCAACAACATCAGCAAGGCCTTCCGGCCGAGGCTGCAAGTGGATAATGCCGCCCATGAGATCGAATATCTCTGCAACCTTGTGTGGGTTAGCTGAAGCGCAGGCGACGCGCAACATGTTTATCGGCCGAGAGAACGTGGGGTTGGAGCAACCGCAATTACATCACGTTGCATCGAAAAAATCTGCGAGATTCCATCGGAAGCCAACCCCAGCAGCGAATCAAGTTCGCTTCGTGAAAAAGCCTTGCCCTCAGCAGTTCCTTGCACCTCTACGAACGTAGCTTCCCCACCGCCAATTGGTTGCAGCATCACCACATTCATATCTACTTCGGCCTTCGAATCTTCTTCGTATGGCAAGTCGATAACGGGCGTGCCGTTGTGAATGCCAACGCTGATTGCCGCACACAACGAGTGCAACGGATTAGTTGAGAGACCGCCATTTTGTTGCACTCGAGTAATTGCGTCGTGCAATGCGAGGTACGCACCACAAATACTTGCCGTGCGCGTACCGCCGTCGGCCTGAAGCACATCACAGTCGATCAAGATTTGGCGCTCGCCCAACAGCTTCATGTCGCATGATGAGCGCAATGCCCTACCGATTAAACGTTGAATTTCAACGGTACGGCCAGACTGTTTGCCTTTTGCTGCCTCGCGGTCTACTCGCTCTGGCGACGAACCAGGAAGCATGGAGTACTCGGCTGTTACCCAACCCTTTCCGCTTCCCTTCATCCACCTGGGAACGTCCTCGTCGACAGAGGCGGTGCACAGCACACGCGTCTTACCGAACGAAACAAGCACCGAGCCTGCCGACATTTCAGTGAAGTCGCGCTGAAAGCTCAGCGGACGAAGTTCATTGTGTTGACGTCCATCAAATCGTGCCATGTTTATCTCCCTGTATTAGTAGACCAATAGTCGGCTCGTTCTAGTTCGGGGCCGAGCAAACGGCGCCCCAACTGCGCGAACCATGCGATATCCCCAGATGACAAAAACCGATGCTCTCCTTGCTGTTCCNCGCGCTGGATCGACTGTTGCAGCAAAATGTCGCGCACGGCAAACGCAGTTTCGTCTGCNCTGCTGACCAACACCACTTCGGGGCCCATCACTTCGCCAATTACACGGGAAAGGTAGGGATAGTGGGTGCAGCCCAACAACAACGAGTCGACGCCCGCGTTGCGCACGGGTGCCAACAATCGTTCGGCAAGCACCGTCACTTCATCTCCCGTGGTTTGGTCTCGTTCTACAAACTCGACGAAGCCGGGGCAAGCCGCAGATGTAAGCACGACATTGGCTTTGGTCTGTCGCACCGCTTGCACGTAGGCACCAGAAGAAATTGTGCCGACTGTTCCAATCACGCCAACCTTGTTGTTGTGCGTTACACGCACGAGTGCGCGAGCGCCTGGTTCGATAACTCCCACCACAGGAACGGGCAACTCTGATGCAAGCTGTTCGAGCGCAACAGAAGCTGCGGTATTGCACGCAACGACAATAAGTTTTGCGTCAAAGTCGTTGACAAGGCTCCACGCAAGTTCTCGCGCGTATTCGCGCACTTCATCGGCGGGCTTATTGCCATACGGGTAGCGCCCAGTGTCCCCGATGTACACAAGGTGCTCGTTTGGCAAGAGGTCGATTACTGCTCTCGCTACGGTCAGGCCACCAAACCCAGAATCAAACATGCCAATTGGTCTGTCGCTCATAGATGGCATCGGCTTCCACTTTACGCCAGTGACCTAACCTTCCAGAGTGCTTCTCGCAACCATGCTTGCTCTATTGGCGGCAGTACTGCATGCTTCTTGGAATCTCATCGTCAAACAGAGCACCGATCGAAGACTGGCACTATGGGGCCAATTCACGATCGGTGGAGCACTGAGCGCAGTGGCGCTCTTGGTCTGGACACTTTCAACTTCGATGCCTGATATTGCCTGGAAGTGGGCGATCATCAGTGGCGCCACACACGTGCCCTACTTGATGTTGCTCTCTCGAGCGTACGATCGCGGCGATTTTTCGATGTCATACCCCATCGTTCGGGGTGCAGGCGCACTTGCCGCGGCCGCAGGCGGTGTCCTTTTCCTCAATGACACACTGAGCATTGCGTCCACGATCGGAATTTTGATTGCCGTGCTCGGGCTTTTTGTTTTAGCGAAGAGTGGTTCGTGGCACGTCGTTGGTGCAGCAATCGCTGTCGCTTCAACTATTGCCGTCTACTCCGTGGTTGACGGCCACGGCACACGACAGTCGCAGCCGGTTGCGTATGCCCTTGCGCTCAACATTGCGGCCGCGGTGTTTGTCTCACTCTTCACCGCAATCAACAGCAGAAAAATGATGATCCCCGCACTTCGCCAGAATTGGAAGATCATGGGCGCTGCAGGAGTTTTCTCTACGGTTGCCTACACCCTGGTCATGATTGCCTATCGACACGCACCTGTTGGTTACGTTGCCTCGCTACGCGAGTCGAGCGTCGTGATCGCGGCATTTGCCGGTTGGAAAATGCTTGACGAAGGAGACCACAAGAAGCGAATTGCCTCTGCGGCAATCGTGTTGATTGGTCTTGTTGTATTAGTTGTTGGCGGCTAACAACTAGAAATAAATGATTTTCTCGGCAGCCGCTTCTGCTGCATCAAGATCATCGGTGTAAGCGCCCGTCGAGAGATATTTCCATCCTCCATCACAGACAATGAACACGATGGTTCCCTCTTCGATTTCGGAAGCAACCTTGATTGCGCCAGCAAGCGAAGCACCTGACGAGATGCCGGCGAAGATGCCGCACTCTTGCACTAGGCGACGAGTCATTTCGATACTTTCGCGCGGACGAACCACGCGCTTGCGGTCGAGCAACTTGACGCCGTCCCAGTTTCCAAAAATTGGTGGAATGTAACCCTCGTCCAAATTGCGCAAACCTTCAACGCGCTCGCCAAGCGGCGGCTCGACTGCAATCAACTTGACTGCCGAGTTTTGTTCCTTGAGGTAACGACCAACACCCATGAGTGTTCCGCTGGTACCGAGGCCGGCAACAAAGTGCGTGATTTCCGGAACATCACGCCAAATTTCTGGGCCAGTGGTGTTGTAGTGCGCCATCGGGTTTGCATCGTTTTGGTATTGGTGCATGAAACACCACTCTGGATGTTCTTTTGCCAAGGCTTCTGCGCGCTTCACTGCGCCGTTCGACCCTTCTCCGCCAGGAGTCAAAATGATTTCGGCTCCAAACACTTGCAACATTTGGCGGCGCTCGATCGAAACGCTTTCCGGCATCAAAATGGTGATTGGGTTTCCCTTGACCGCAGCAATTGCAGCAAGTGCAATTCCTGTATTGCCCGAAGATGGCTCCATAATGCGTTGCCCTGGCTTCAACGATCCGTCGGCAATTGCCTGATCGATCATTGATTTGGCAATGCGATCTTTCACAGAACCAAATGGGTTTTGCCCCTCAAGTTTTGCGATCAATCGCACTCGAGGATTAGGAGACAAGTTGCTGACGTCAACAATGGGGGTATTGCCAATGAGGTCGAGGACGCTCTCATTGATCATCATTCGCGAACCAAAGATTGTTGACTGCATTGGTCATAATTCTAGCCCCGGGCTAGAGCCAATGGTCAGTTGTGCGAGTTAATCGGGGTTTCAGTGATTACCCCATTGATAATGCGGAAATTGCGGGGTTCGGGCACCCCACGCTTCAAAGTGACGATCATGTAGTGCCACGTTGGGTCTGGCGCCTGGGCAACATCGGTTGAGCTTGGGTACGCCTCGGTATGCGTGTGACTGTGCACGACACCCACCACTTCTAGCCCTCGGTCTTCAGCGTCGCGATCGATCACCATGTGCTGCTTCGGGTTGATGGTGTACACCCGGGCAGAACGCGCGACGTTTTCCGTCGCATGAAACTCGAGCACCGTGTTTGTTGCGCCTGCACCAACCAATAGCCCGCACGCCTCTTCTGGGTAGCACGCAATTGCATGCTTGCCTATTGCATCGAGCACCGACTGAGGCACGTTGAGCGATGGGGTTGCTGACTCGGACATCGTCATTTCAGGCTACCCGTACACTGAAAAGAACAATATGGCCGAGAAAAAAAGCGACGAGAACGAGAAGCTCATTGCGAGCAATCGTAAGGCACGGCACGACTACACCATTTTGGATGTGGTTGAGGCCGGCATTGTGCTGCTCGGTAGCGAGGTGAAGAGCGTTCGGTCGGGTCAGGTGCAATTGGCCGATGCTTATGCCCACGTCATTGGCAGCGAAATGTGGCTCGATGGCATGCACATTGCCCCCTACTCATTCGCGGTTGGAGTCGGCGCTCACGACCCAATGCGTCGCCGCAAACTTCTCCTCCATTCGGAACAGATTCGTCGAATGAAAGACCGTATGGCAAAGGAACGCCTCACCGCGGTGCCGCTTGAAGTTCGATTTAGCAAGGGCAGAGTCAAGGTTGATATTGCATTAGCCAAGGGCCGCCAAAAAGCCGACCGCCGCCAGGCAATTGCCAAGAAGGAGTCCGAACTTGAGATGCGTCGCGAGGCTGGCCGCAATCGCAAACAATCTCAACAGATGTAGCCAACGAAACATCGCACACCCCGCCGTACACTGGTGGTGTTACGAAAGTGCAATGGGGCTGACAGGTTTCGACGTCAGTGTCGATGTGCGATCGTGCGACCCGAGTTGCTCAGACTCGTAAAACGGGGCAAAAAAACAACTGCCAACAAGCAGTTCGCTCTCGCCGCCTAATTCATTAGGGGGTAGAGAGCAACCGTGAGCCGCAAGGTCGCACGGGGCCAATTCACCGCAGCCCGGCAACAGAAGCGGGGAATGACGTTGGGAAAGACCAATGGCGTTGGGAAAGACCAGTGACCGAACGGAAAGACGTTCCGCGGGTTAGTGCTTCGGCATTAACCAATCGACCCGCCGGTGTTGCTGCGTAGCAACAATGTTGGGAATGGTCGTATCACGGGCGTTCAACGGCTGATGGACGGGGGTTCGATTCCCCCCAGCTCCACTAGTTGATTTTGGCAATACCAAAGTGCAGTCAATGAGCAATTACAAAATTGGATTTGCCAGCCTTTCGGCACGAGGCATCGATTGCAAGTACTCGGTGAGATCTGCAGGAAAACCCGGTGCTCGCAAATCCGTAGCACATGCATTTTCCAACAACTTGGCGACCATCGGCGAACCTGCCGAACCGCCAAATTCTTCTCGTGCACTCTGATTCAGTTGCTCGACAAGTGTTGCGATTTGTAGCGGCACATCAAATTCGCGCCCGAGTTGAGTAGCGAATCCCAAATCCTTACACGAGAGATCGAGCGAAAAACCGATGTCATAACTACCACTCAAAATCGTTGTGCTTTCCGTTTCATGAATGAAGCTGTTTCCCGAGCTTGCCTTGATCACTTCCCAGGCAAGGCGCAAGTCGATACCCCCTTTCGCCGCCAACATGTACGCCTCGGCCGTTGCGGCAATGTGAATGAACGCAAGCATGTTGGTAATCACTTTGATGATTGCGGCCTTGCCAAGTTCGCCGATGTAAAACACTCGTCCGCCCATCGCGGCGAAGGCTTCGGTGTGCTTGCGATAGTTGGCTTCGTCTCCACCGACCAGGATGGTGATGGTTGCAGATTCGGCATTGTGGGCACCGCCCGTTACTGGCGCCTCAAGCGTAGTCACACCTTTTTCGGCGAGCAGTGCTGCTAGTCGTTTCAGCTCATGCAAATCGTTGGTGCTCATATCCACCCACGTACTTCCGGCACGAAAACCCTGAATAAGACCCGAAGCGCCCGTTACCACTTCGGTAATTGCTTTAACCGAAGGCAGACAGGTGAATACGGATTCGCTCAGTGATGCAACTTCGCTCGGCGAATTTGCAGCTCTTGCACCGAGCGCCACTAACCGATCGATCGCTGATTTATCCAGATCAAAAACCGTTACTTCAAAACCAGCGCGCAACAGACTCGCGGCCAAATGATGACCAATATTCCCGACACCAACAAAGCCGATTTTCATTGTGCTCCCTTTTGCATGTACACAGATTTTGTCTTACGAACCTAGTTTCATTGCATTGAATTGGATCAATTCATCTACGCTGTAAACCCTGATGAGATTCGCCCCAATATCCGATCGTTTGGCTGGCCTGGGGGCCGCGAAGTGGGCCGTTCACAACGAGGGTTTGCGTCGATCAAGCCTTGGACAGCAAGTAATCATGTTGTCCATTGGAGAGCCCGATTTGCCGCCGCCGGCAAAAGTAATTGATCAAGCGATTTCGTCTATGCGCGCAGGACGAACCAAATATGCAGCCGGACAAGGCGAACCCGAAGCGCTCAAAGCGATTGCTCGACACCTCAGCAAACGATCGGGCAATGTAGTCACGCCCGAAGAAGTGCTGTACACGGCTGGCACGCAAAATGGCTTGTGCACCGCGCTGTACACCTTGGTCCAGAGCGGCGATGAAGTCCTTGTTCCAGACCCTTACTACGCAACCTATGAAGGCCTTGTAGCCGCATCGGGCGCAACGTTCGTTCCAGTTCCCACGTCGCCAGAAAACAGTTTTCACGTAACGGCTGAGGCCATCGAACAAGCAATTACTCCCCGATCGCGTGTATTGCTGTTGAACACCCCAAGCAACCCAACCGGTGCAGTTCTTTCGGAACAAGAAATAGACGCAATCGGAGATGTCTGCGAACGACATGATCTCTGGATTATTTGCGATGAGGTGTACGCCGACATGACTTACGACGCGCCATTTTGCTCGCCGTTCGATCGAAAGCAATTACGACACCGCACCCTCGCTGTCTCATCAATTTCGAAATCTCACGCACTGCCAGGCTTTCGTGCAGGATGGGTTGCATGCCCCGCAGAGGTAACGCCACGCTTGGTGCTTGTGGCAGAAGCAATGTTGTTCGGTTCGCAGCCGTTCATCGAAGATGCGCTGGTGGTTGCACTGACCGAGCAACATGATGAGGTGCAACGCATGCGAGTTGCTTACCGCGAGCGAGCGCAAGTACTCGTTGAGGCAATCAATGGCTCTACTGCTGTTTCGGCTCGCATGCCCGAAGGAGGAATGTTTGTGATGGTCGACGTTCGTGCCACCAAACTTTCCGGCGAAGAATTTGCTTGGAAATTGTTGGACGATCACAACATCGGCGTCATGCCCGGCGAGAGCTTTGGTAAAGGCGGGGCCGGACATGTCCGCATTGCCCTCACAGTCGAGGCGCAAGTACTGCGCCAAGCGTGCGAAACAATACGCACNATGGCCGAATCCTTAGTAGCGAAAGCAAAATAGCGTCGTGAGTGACCAGCTTCGAGTTGGTGAAGCGATTATTGATCTGCTCACGCGCGAATACGGCGTCGAAACGGTGTTCGGCATCCCCGGAGTGCACAACATCGAGCTGTATCGCGGCCTACATCGCTCGGGCGTTCGAGCCATCTCCCCTCGCCACGAACAAGGTGCGGGTTTCATGGCCGATGGATGGTCTGTTGTTACCGGCAAACCCGGCGTGTGCGTACTGATTAGCGGGCCGGGCCTAACCAACGCACTTACACCTATTGCACAGGCATATCACGATTCGCGACCAATGCTGATAATTGCCTCCACCACTCCCACAAATGCGCTGGGAAAAAGCTATGGCCCACTGCACGACTTGCCAGATCAAGCTGCCCTCGTACGAAGCATCTGTGCATTTAGCGAAACAGTGACAGATGCACAAGAGCTACCGCATCTAATCGAGCGTGCGTGGAACGTATTCACTTCGCAACGACCGCGCCCGGTGCATCTGGCGATTCCCATGGACGTGCTCGAACAACTGTGTGATCGCTTCGAAAAGGTTAGTACTGCAGCTGGTCGTCCAGTATCTGCAGCAAGCGAAATCAAACGAGCTGTAGAGTTGATTAATGCCGCAACCAAC
>JGI25922J50271_10000582_pt1 | contig 10672 bp, 8 predicted proteins | sample LauGreSu1BDMLBDD_2_FD_50271 | JGI IMG/M metagenome (IMG submission 50271) | reverse complement strand
CCATTACATCGGCAAAAAATTGATCAATGGGTTGGCTAAGGACTACAAGACTCTGTAGTAAACCCATAAATTCTTGATTCTTAAACTGTTGATCTAGTTTTGGGCTTATAGTCTCTAGAGCCTTATAAAGATTCGCCTCTGCGGGAAGACGCAGTAGCTGGACTTGCACATTATGAGCTGGTTGACCCTCAATCTTTTTCAGAATATTACTAATACGCTTATTGGCCGCTGCTAATTGGATGGCTTCACTTAGTTGTGTAAATCCACGAATAGCCTGTAAACGCTTGGGCAGATCATTTAGCTTGCCCGGGTTCATGCTCAAGATCGACTCAATTTCTGGGGCTGTAAAGTGAGCATCCCCGAGTAATTGATCCTTGAGATAAGTTTTTAATCGCTCTAGAAAAAATTGATAGATGGCTTCGTCATCAATTTCATTCTTAAGTGAAAGACCGACAAATTGTTTTTTGGCCATTGCGATTAATACTTTGAGATCTAAGGCCAAATTCTTTTCGATAAGAAGCCGGCAGATTCCTAGAGCATGGCGACGAAGGGCAAATGGATCCTTATCACCTGTTGGTACTAAGCCTACTCCCCAAATCCCGACAATAGTCTCTAATTTATCGGCAATGGCAAGAGTGGTGCCCACCATGGTTTGTGGAAGAACATCACCGGCAAAACGTGGCAAGTAATGTTCATAGCAAGCTGCAGCAACATCCGGATGTTCTAGATCTGCCAAAGCGTAGTATTGCCCCATCACCCCTTGAAGCTCTGGAAATTCGCCAACCATATCACTAAGTAAATCGGTTTTGGCAAGTTCGGCAGCCCGACCAACTATTTTGGGATCGATAGCAATCCCAGTTTCGTCCACTTGTTTAGCAATCTCACCAGCCAGAGCTCGTACACGCTCCATCCGCTGTAATTGATTACCTAGTTGATTGTGATAAACCACCTTAGCCAGATCGGGGATGCGAGACTCTAAAGAACGCTTCTGATCTTGTTGAAAGAAAAAGCGCGCATCGGATAGTCGGGGTCTAATAACGCGCTCATTTCCGGAGATAATTCCTTCAGGTCGATCGGTTACGATATTAGACACAATCAAAAAGCGGTTCTTCAACTTACCAGTACCGTCTGTCAAAGCAAAATACTTTTGATTGGTTTGCATGGTCAGGATCAGGCACTCTTGCGGAACATTTAAAAATTCAGGATCAAAGTGACAGGTATAGATCGCAGGATATTCAACCAGGGCAGTGACCTCATCCAGAAGAGAATCTGGCATGAGTACTTGGTCAGACTTCGCTGCGTTTATTAAGTCAGTCTCAATGAGTTGGCGTCGTTTAGTAAATGAAGCAATTACCTTACCTTCGCGCTCAAGTGCATGTTCATAATCGACGGCAGACTGAATGGCAATTGGGCCAGAAGACATAAAGCGATGACCCTCAGTAGTGTTGCTTGCTGTAATACCGAAGGCTTGAATGGGAAGCACATGAGAGCCATGCATCGCAACAATACGATGAACGGGTCTTGCAAACTCAACATCCTGAACGTTTCCATTTGCACCGTTTACTTGGTAATGCATCATTTTGGCAATCGGTAATTGCTTGATTGCTTCTTCAATAGCCTTTTGAAGACTACTTTGTAGATCTGCCCCTTTAGCAGTAACGTTGAGGTAAAGAGCCTCATTCTTACCCTCACCACTTTTTTCTAACTGCTCAATAGTGGTGTTCGCATAACCTAGGCTCGCCAGTTTCTTTTGTAGGGGCGCACTTGCTTGACCATTTTCGTCAAATGCAATTGATGTGGGCAAGAGTTTCTCACGCACAGGATAGTCCGGAGCTTGCTCTAGAACTGCACTGATTAATACTGCGAGTCGTCGTGGGCTAGCAAACGATTGGCTGGTGGCTGATTGATTGACTAAGTGATCCTGGCTTAGGCATTGAAAAATAGATTGTGCAAAGGAGTCCCCTAAGCGTTTGAGCGACTTGGGAGGTAACTCTTCAGTAAAGAGCTCGACTAATAAGGCGTCATGTTTCATGGTGTGAGGCATGCCTTACGTAGATTTCTTCTGGAGCATAGGAAAGCCAAGCTGTTCACGAGACTCAAAATAGGCTTGAGCAACCGACCGTGACAAATTACGAATACGTCCGATATAGGCGGCGCGCTCGGTCACCGATATGGCGCCACGTGCATCGAGCAAGTTAAAGGTATGTGCTGCTTTAAGCACCATCTCATAAGCAGGGAGCGCTAATGAAAGCTCCATTAAGCGTTTTGCTTCGCTTTCATAATTACTGAAGTTATTAAAGAGCATCTCAGTGTTGGAGTGTTCAAAGTTATAGCGTGATTGCTCGACTTCATTTTGATGATAGACATCGCCATAGGACACGCCATCGGTCCACACTAAATCAAAAACGTTTGAACAGTTTTGTAAATACATCGCCAAGCGCTCAATTCCATAGGTGATCTCGCCGAGAACAGGCTTGCAATCCAGACCACCTACTTGCTGAAAGTAGGTAAATTGGGTTACTTCCATACCATTTAGCCAAACTTCCCAGCCAAGACCCCAGGCGCCTAAAGTGGGATTTTCCCAATCGTCTTCGACAAAGCGGATATCGTTTTGGTTTAGATCCAAACCCAATGCTCTTAAAGACCCTAGGTATAAATCCAAAATATTTTCAGGGGCAGGTTTGAGAACCACTTGATATTGATAGTAGTGTTGCAGTCGATTGGGGTTCTCACCATAGCGTCCGTCTTTAGGACGGCGTGATGGTTGAACATAAGCAGCTTTCCATGGCTCAGGACCAATGGCGCGCAAGAAGGTGGCTGTATGGGAGGTGCCAGCACCAACCTCTAGGTCAATCGGTTGCAAGAGCGCGCAGCCCTGCTGATCCCAGTAGTCTTGAAGCTTAAGAATGATTTGCTGAAACGTTAGCATGCCAAGTCGACGAGTTTAGTAATTACGATATTAAGACCTTGATTTTACTCGGCAAAGAATGGTCGGGCTCAAAAGAACCCTTTCTTACTTTCGAAATCGTAGGTAAGCGCTTAGCAAGAGAAAAAGAGAGGCTAATAAGATTGGCCAATTGCCCCAAATCACATAAGGGGTCTGCCCCGCATAGGGCTGCACCAACCCAGAGAGCTCCCCTTGTACAAACTGATCTAAGGCGGTCTGTACCTCACCGCGATGATCAATGATGGCTGTAATCCCGGTATTGGTCGCTCGTAAACTGGGTAAGCCTGTTTCGATGGAGCGTAATTGTGAAAGGCGTAATTGTTGCATCGGCGCCTGCGATTGCCCAAACCAGGCCAAGTTAGTGACATTGATTAAAAGATTGACCGGGTTTTGGCTCTGGCGTAGGCGACTGGCGATCTCATTGCCAAAAATATCCTCATAGCAAATAGAGATAGCAGCATAGCGTGCTTTACTGGGATCCTGATCGCGTCCTAGAACAGTAAATGGAGCCTGCAAGAATGAACCTCTTGCAAAATTACTCATGGGCACTTTGAAGGCATCGACAAACCATTGAAAGCCCGGCGGGATAAATTCTCCAAAGGGAACGAGATGATATTTATCGTAGTGGTATCGGCTTTGATCTTTCGTAAAGCCGCTGACTCGATTGGAGTACTGGAACTTTTTTCATCTATCGATACCTTACCAATCAGACCTAATAAAACTTGACTACCTGATTGATTGGCAAAGCTTTGAATTTGCTCAAGAGATTGATCGGGTAAATCGTGTTCAGGCCACGGGAAAGCGGTTTCAGGAACAATAATCAAATCAGCAGGCGCTTTCATAATGGCATCTCGATAAAAATCGATCTGCCGCAAAATTTCCTTGGGGTTGAACTTCAGACTTTGCTCAAAGTTACCCTGAATCAGACGAACGGAAATGGCTGATCCACTTGGACTTGTGAACTGCCAAATTCCCAATATCTGTGTGATAGCGATCACACTTAGCACAGCAAGCGCATTACGGATCTTTAATAGACTAATTTGCCAAGATGCCCAAACAACTAAGAAGGTACATGCGAGTCCACCCAGGTAAGGGGCAATTTGTATAAAGGGGCCATGCACTTGTGACTCTGCAAGACCCATCCAAGGAAATCCCGTGAACAACTGACCGCGTAAGTATTCCGCCATCACCCAGGCGGATGGTAAGGCAAGACCACGCCAGAGGGGATTGGTAATGAGCAGTCCACAACCAAAGGCGAGGCCAACATAAATCGCCATCAGACCTGCTAGAGCAAAGACGGCAAAAGAGGATAGCAACGTAGACATCCCTCCTACATCATGGAGACTGATATAGATCCACCACAGGGCAACGATGAAATAACCTAGACCAAAAATCAAGCCCTGATTAAAAAGGCGGACCAGTGTTTGCTCGGCCCCTTTGGCACAGACGCGCCACACAAAGGCCAATAAAAGGATGTGGATGTATCCACTTAATGGTAATTCACTCGAGATTGCTAGTAGTACTCCAGCAGCGAACAGTAAAGCAAGATGAATCAGAGGAAGCGATCTGACGGTGCTTACCGACAATTAGGCCTCGGTCGGACTATTTGGATTAGGCACAATACGACGCATGAGAAGAATATGAACCTGTCTTGGGTCAGCGCGTTGAACCTCAAACTCAAATTCATTTACTCGAACCCGCTCCCCAAATTTGGGAACCCGCCCAAGGTGTTGTATAACTAAACCAGCAACAGTCTCGACATCGTCCGCCTCAAATTGAGTATTTAAATCCTCATTTAATTGCTCTAGCTCTGTTATTCCTTTAATTCGATAATCACCATTTTTTAGAACGGTAATGTTGTCGGCATCCTCATCAATGTCATGCTCATCTTCGATATCACCCACAATTTGTTCAATCACGTCTTCAATCGTGATCATGCCAGCAACGCCACTATATTCATCAACCACAATGGCCAGATGATTGCGATTATTACGAAAGTCTTTTAATAAGATGCTCAAACGCTTTGACTCCGGAATAAAGACAGCGGGGCGCAACCAATCACGGATTTGAAAATCCTTCTCGGTAAAGTGACGCAATAGGTCTTTGGCCAACAGAATGCCAATTACTTGATCACGGCTACCCTCAAAGACCGGAAAACGTGAATGCCCTGTTTTAACAACATCCGCAATGATCTGCGGTAGGGGAGACTGACATCGATCCAATCTATTTGGGCTCTTGGTAAGAGAATATCCCGCGCTGATAGCTCGCCCACCTGAAAGACCCCTTCGATCATCGAGAGGGCGTCAGCATCCATCAAACCATCAATCTGTGCCTCTCGCAGAGTTTCTATTAACTCCTTGCGTTGAGCCTTGGGATCAGAGGGTTGAACAGAGAAAAACGCGCTTAAGCGATCAATCAAGCTATTTGACATAGATTAGACATAGCATAAAACATTTTGATGACAAGATCCTATTGAAGAAAACTGTTATCAATAGGGATTGGCAAAGCCGATAGAAGCCAGTAACTTGANTTCAAGGGCCTCCATTTTCTTTGTTTGGGCCGCATTCATATGGTCATGACCCTGGGCATGCAGACAGCCATGAATGAGTAAATGCGCTAAATGGGCCTTCAATAACTTACCTTGCTCTTTTGCTTCTTGGCGCACAATCGGCATACACAAAACGATATCGGCATCAATTGCTTCACCCTTGTTGTGATATGGAAAAGTAAGGACATTGGTTGGTTTATCAAAGCCCCGAAAGAACAGATTTAGATCGTGCGCCTCTGCTTTATTNATAAACCGAATCGTAATACGAGCAGGTTTTGTAAAACACTTTCTGGACCATTGGCTAAGCTCTGTCTCGGAGGCGATCGACATTATTTGGGTTTGTAGTGCAGAACTTGCATATTGCAGTTCGATGGATGGTAATTTAGGCATGGATCTTTTCTTCAGGCGGGCACATAAGCAAGTTCGCCACGTAGGGTATGTTTAAGAACTTCGGTGACCTTGACATCTAACATCTCTCCGATCCAGCTATCTGCTTGGGGGTGAGCGACATCATTGGGGGGAATGAGGATATTAATCACGCGGTTGTTTTCAGTGCGACCTAAGAGATGGGCGCCATCGCGCGTGAATCCCTCAATCAAAACACGCTCTGTTTTATCTAACATGGCCTTGCTAACCACAAGTGCTTGCGCATCAATTTGAGCAATGAGGCGCTGTAAGCGTTTGAGTTTGATCGCGTAGGGAGTGTCATCCATTAAATTNGCTGCAGGGGTTCCTGGGCGGGGACTAAATATAAAGGAGTAGCTATTATCAAAATTGAGCTCCACCACCATNTCCATTAATTTTTCAAAGTCANCATCGGTCTCACCAGGAAAGCCCACNATAAAGTCGCTGGATAANGACAGATTAGGACGTACAGCNCGCATCTTACGAATGATGCTCTTGAACTCCAGTGCGGTATAGCCACGCTTCATCGCAGCAAGAATGGTGTCAGAGGCATGTTGAACGGGGAGGTGTAAATGGCTAACCAGTTGAGGNACTTTGTCATAGACATCGATTAATCGCTGTGTGAACTCTTTGGGGTGGCTGGTCGTAAACCGAATCCGATCAAGCCCTGGGATTTCAGACATGTACTCGAGAAGCAGGGCAAAGTCAGCAATCTCCTTGCTATTGCCCATCGTCCCGCGATACGCATTGACGTTTTGTCCAAGCAGGGTAATTTCTTTTACGCCTTGTTCGGTAAGACCAACTATTTCAGTGAGAACATCTTCAAAGGGCCGTGACACTTCCTCGCCACGCGTATAGGGAACCACGCAATAGCTACAGTATTTGGAGCAACCTTCCATGATGGATACAAAGGCCGAGCCCCGTGTTTGACGCGAACGAGGGAGGTGATCAAATTTCTCAATCTCTGGAAACGAAATATCCACTTGGGATTTACCAGTTTCTAGTCGTTTAGCAATTAAATCAGGTAGGCGATGTAAGGTTTGTGGGCCAAAGACAAAGTCAACATGGGGCGCACGGTTCACAATTTGCTTGCCCTCTTGGCTAGCAACACAACCACCAACCCCAATGAGCAAATCAGGCTTATTTTGTTTGAGCTCACGCAGACGCCCTAAATCAGAAAAGACTTTTTCTTGGGCTTTCTCGCGAATAGAACAGGTATTGAGCAAGATGACATCTGCTTCTTCGATGTCACTGGTATTACTCATGCCTTCGGATGAATGGAGTACATCGGCCATTTTTTCCGAATCGTACTCATTCATTTGGCAACCAAATGTTTTGATATAAAGCTTTTTCATGTGCCGTTCTCAGGTTTATAGCTGGGGGCTAAGCTAGATTGTAGTCGAAGCGCCCATATGGAGCCCTCGTCAAGGGGCTTGAAATTGGGCAATCAGTCCCCATATAAGGCATATCCATTAATACTGAGGTAAGCCATGACTATGCAAAAAGAAACCCTAGGATTTCAGGCAGAAGTAAAGCAGCTTTTACAGCTGATGATCCACTCCCTTTATTCCAATAAAGAAATTTTCTTACGTGAGTTAATTTCAAATGCTTCCGATGCGGCAGATAAGCTCCGATTCGAGGCTATTAACCATGCCGATTGGTACGAATCTGATCCTGAGCTCAAAATTCAGATCAGCTTTAATAAAGAAGCGAGAACCGTCACCATTGCCGATAACGGAATTGGGATGAGCCGCGATGAAGTGATTGCCAACTTAGGAACGATTGCCCGCTCTGGAACGAAAGAATTCTTTTCTAAGCTTTCGGGTGACGATCAAAAAGATGCTGCATTAATTGGGCAGTTTGGAGTGGGTTTCTATTCGGCATTTATTGTTGCTGACAATATCGTGGTTCAGACCCGTCGCGCAGGCTTACCTGCTAGCGAAGGAGTGCGCTGGGAATCTCAAGGGGCTGGCGAGTTCACGATTGAAACCATCAATCGACCTGAGCGGGGAACGTCGATTACCCTACATTTGCGAGAGGAAGAAGATGATCTCCTCTCAAGCTGGAAACTCAAATCCATTATTCGAAAATACTCGGATCATATTTCCTTGCCCATTCAGATGCAAAAAGAGGAGTGGGATGAGGGCAAAAAAGAGCAGGTGCAAAAGGATGAGTTTGAGAACATTAATCAAGCGACTGCATTGTGGGCGAGACCAAAATCGGAGTTAACGGAAGAGCAATACAAAGAGTTCTACAAACATATCTCCCATGATTTTCAGGATCCCTTAACCTATTCGCATAATCGCGTAGAAGGGCGTAGCGAGTTTACTCAACTCTTATTTATTCCTAAGAAGGCAGGTTTTGATCTCTGGGATCGCAATAAGCGTAACGGTATTAAGCTCTATGTAAAGCGCGTATTTATTATGGATGACGCAGAGCAGTTAATGCCTACCTACCTGCGTTTTGTTTCTGGAGTGATTGACTCAGCCGACTTGCCTCTCAATGTATCCCGCGAGATTTTGCAAGAGTCGCGAGACGTTAAAGCGATTCGCGAGAGCTCCACGAAGCGTGTCTTAGGTATGTTGGAGGATTTGGCGAATAGTGAAGATGCGAGCAAGAAGCAACAATATGCCGAGTTCTGGCAAGAGTTTGGCCAAGTATTAAAAGAAGGGATTGGTGAGGACAGCGGCAATCAAGAGCGCATAGCTAAATTAGCACGTTTTGCTAGTACCCATTCAGACTCAGCTGAGCAAACAGTTTCTTTGGCTGACTATGTCAGTCGTATGAAAGAGGGCCAAGACAAAATCTATTACGTAACAGGTGATTCTTACACTGCCGCTAAGAACAGTCCTCATCTAGAGATCTTCCGCAAGAAAGGTGTTGAGGTTTTACTTCTATCCGACCGGGTTGATGAGTGGATGCTTTCATTCTTCCCAGAATTTGAGGGTAAATCACTGGTATCCGTAGCCAAGGGTGGCTTAGATCTCGGCGCTCTGGCTGATGAGGCGGAGAAGAAGGAGCAGAAAGAAACGGAAGAGCAATACAAAGATTTGATCGAGCGTATGAAGAAGACATTGGATAGCAAGGTGAAAGATGTTCGCATTACATTCCGTCTAACTGATTCCCCAGCATGCTTGGTGGCGGATGAGCATGAGCTCTCCGGAAATTTATTGCGTATGCTTAAGGCCGCGGGACAGCAAGCCCCAGATACGAAACCTATTTTAGAAATTAATCCTCAGCATCCTTTGGTGCTCAAACTAAAATACGAGGACAAGCAATTCGATGACTGGGCAACGATTTTGTTTGATCAAGCGCTCCTTGCGGAGGGCGGGCAATTACAAGACCCGGCTGCATTTGTGAAGCGGATTAATCAGATGTTATTGGCATAAAGGAAACGCTATGAGAGCAGTCGTATCTCGTTTTGGTAGTGGTCATTTTCAACAAGCTCTAGAGGTTGGATCAGATCATTTTGTTTCCGATGTCGATCAAGAAAAGGGCGGAAATTCAACGGGGCCATCCCCTCATGAATATTTGGGCGCGGCTTTAGCGGCTTGCACAGGAATGACTTTGAAGATGTATGCAGGAAGAAAATCCTGGGATCTTCAGGATGCGATCGTGACCGTTGATATCCTGCGAGCTGATGAAGTGGAAATCTTCAAGCGCACCATTCAATTGCTTGGCAATATCGATGCGGAGCAGAGGGAGCGCCTCCTGGAAATTGCCAACAAGTGCCCCGTTCATAAGGCGCTTGCAGGCAAGATCGAGATTCAAACAATCCTCAATTAAAACGCACCAAATAGGTGCATTTCAGGCTAGTCTCAAGCCCCTAAACATTAATAATTAGCAAAATATTAAATAAAAGGGGTAATGATGGAAGCGGTTAAATCGGGGGCAGATGTCCTCTTTATTATGCTGGGCGCCATTATGGTGCTTGCAATGCACGCAGGCTTTGCTTTTCTAGAGCTTGGGACAGTTCGCAAGAAGAACCAGGTCAATGCACTCATTAAAATTTTGGTTGATTTTGCCGTCTCAACGATTGCATATTTCTTTATTGGATACAGCATTGCCTATGGTGTTCATTTCTTTTCAAGCGCAGAAGTTCTTGCACAAAAGAGTGGCTTTGAGCTAGTCAAGTTTTTCTTCCTACTGACCTTTGCCGCGGCAATCCCCGCGATTATTTCAGGGGGGATCGCAGAGCGGGCTAAGTTCAACCCACAACTGATTGCCACATTTGTAATCGTTGGATTTGTATATCCCTTCTTTGAGGGTATTACTTGGAACCAGCATTACGGAATTCAGGCATGGATCAAAGAGCTAACGGGTGATGAGTTCCATGACTTTGCAGGTTCGATTGTTGTGCATGCAGTGGGTGGTTGGTTAGCTTTGCCCGCCATCCTTTTGTTGGGTGCGCGCCGTGGTCGATATTCCAAGGAGGGGCAAATTGCAGCCCATCCACCATCAAGCATTCCTTTCTTGGCCTTAGGCGCATGGATTCTGACCGTGGGTTGGTTTGGATTTAATGTGATGAGTGCACAGACCATTGATAAGGTGAGTGGCTTGGTGGCACTTAACTCATTAATGGCTATGGTTGGTGGAACCTTGGCGGCTTGGTTAGTGGGCCGCAATGATCCTGGGTTTTCTTATAACGGGCCTTTAGCAGGATTGGTGGCAGTCTGTGCGGGCTCTGATCTTATGCATCCCTTGGGAGCCTTAGTGACGGGATTGGTTGCAGGCGCGTTGTTTGTCTACATGTTTACCCAAGTGCAAAATCG
>JGI25922J50271_10000577_pt1 | contig 10719 bp, 10 predicted proteins | sample LauGreSu1BDMLBDD_2_FD_50271 | JGI IMG/M metagenome (IMG submission 50271) | reverse complement strand
TGATCACATCAGTGGTCGTGGTGATTATTGAGCGTGCGCGCTAACTAGAAAAAGTTAGTTCGCACCCCTCAGATAAAACTGAGGGGTTTTGCTTTAGATGGGTCTTACTTAAGAAAGGAAGCGATGAGCAAGATCAACGGTGCGCAGAGTTTAGTGAACGCACTTGAAGCTGCTGGTGTCGAAGTTATGTTCGGCATACCTGGTGGTGCAATTCTTCCTGCTTACGATCCAATTTTTGATTCTAAAATTCGCCATATTTTAGTAAGACATGAACAAGGTGCCGGTCATGCTGCAACTGGATATGCACAAGCAACTGGCAAAGTTGGAGTTTGCATCGCAACCTCAGGCCCTGGCGCAACAAATCTTGTAACACCACTTGCCGATGCACAAATGGACTCAGTTCCAATTGTTGCAATCACTGGCCAAGTGCCTGGACCTGCAATTGGTACAGATGCATTCCAAGAGGCAGACATCCGCGGCGTTACGATGCCAGTTACCAAACATAATTATTTAATTACCGATCCCGCTGATATTCCACGTGCAATTGCTGAGGCTTTTCATATAGCAAGCACTGGACGACCAGGCGCGGTTCTTGTTGATATTGCAAAGGATGCACTTCAAAAAGAGACAACATTTAACTATCCAAAAAATGTTTCCTTAGCTGGATACAACCCAGTAATGGAGCCAAAGAGTGAAGCGATCTCTGATGCAGCTGCTCTAATCTCGCAATCTAAAAAACCAGTTCTATATGTTGGTGGCGGAGTTATTAAGGCAAATGCTGCAAAAGAGCTGCTTGCGCTTGCCGAATTAACTGGAGTTCCGGTCGTTACAACACTTATGGCACGAGGTGCATTCCCAGATTCTCATAAACAGCATCTTGGTATGCCTGGTATGCATGGAACGGTTGCTGCAGTTACTGCTTTGCAAAAAGCTGATTTGCTTATAACTTTGGGTGCAAGATTTGATGATCGAGTAACTGGAAAACTTTCAACCTTTGCACCAAATGCAAAAATCATTCATGCCGATATTGATCCGGCTGAAATTGGTAAGAACCGCCATGCAGATGTTGCAGTTGTTGGAGATCTAAAAAACATCTTGCGTGCCTTAGTTCCAGCAACTAAAGCAGCCCTTGCTAAATCAGCTCCTGATTTAACTCCTTGGTTAAATGAGGTTTATGGCTGGCGCAAAAAGTTCCCACTTGGTTATGACAAACCTTCTGATGGTTCAGTTTCACCACAATATGTGATTGAAAGAATTGGAAAAATCTCTGGTCCAGACACAATTTTTGCTGCAGGTGTTGGCCAACATCAAATGTGGGCTTCACAATTTATAGGGTATGAAAAACCAAGAACTTGGCTTAACTCAGGTGGTTTAGGAACTATGGGTTATGCAGTTCCAGCTGCTATGGGTGCAAAGGTTGGTGCACCTGATACAACAGTGTGGGCCATTGATGGTGATGGTTGTTTCCAAATGACTAACCAAGAATTAGTGACCTGCGCTCTAAACAATATTCCAATTAAAGTTGCAGTTATTAACAATGAATCTTTAGGAATGGTTCGCCAATGGCAAACCTTGTTCTATAACCAAAGGTATTCAAACACTGATCTACACTCAAAACGAATTCCTGATTTTAAGATGCTTGCCGAAGCGATGGGTTGTGTGGGCTTGCGTTGTGAGACTCCTGGTGATGTTGATAAAACAATTGAAGCTGCAATGGCGATTAATGATCGTCCAGTAGTAGTTGATTTCAATGTACATAGAGATGCAATGGTTTGGCCAATGGTTGCAGCTGGTACTTCAAATGATGACATTACAGTTGCACGGTCAATGGCACCTGTCTGGGATTCACAGGAGTTGTAATGGCAATTCATACTTTGGCGGTTTTGGTAGAGAACTCACCTGGAGTTCTAGCACGCGTTGCATCATTATTCTCTCGTCGTGGTTACAACATTGATTCACTTGCAGTAGGACCTACAGAGAATCCAAAAGTTTCTCGTATGACTATTGTCTTAAATCTTGAAGGTCATGCTTTGGATCAAGTAAGCGCCCAATTATTTAAGCTGGTAAATGTGATTGGCATTTCAGAAATGAAAGACTCTGATTCGCTAAAGCGTGAAATTTTATTGGTGAAGGTAGTAAATACCCAGCGACCAAAGAGATTGTTAGTAAACACAAAGCAGTGATATCAGATGAGGCTGCTGGAACAATTTCTATTGAGGCAGTGGGTCAATCCTCTGAGATTGAGGCATTGCTTAAGGAGTTAAGACCACATGGAATTCGAGAGCTAGTTCAATCTGGTTTAGTTGCGTTAGAGCGTGGGGATAAAACCCTAGCTGACCGCACCTTAAGCACGATGGGAACAGCTAACGAATCTAATCCAAACAGTTCAACCGCTGATTACCAGAATTAAACAAACCAACAAAAATAAGGAGAAATAACGTGGCAACGATGTATCACGACGAAGATGCAGATCTAGCGATCATCCAATCTAAAAAGGTTGCGGTTATCGGTTACGGATCCCAAGGACATGCACATGCACTATCCCTTCGCGATAGCGGTGTGGATGTTGTAGTTGGTTTGGCAGAGGGCTCAAAGTCAAGAGCCAAAGCTCAGGCTGAAGGATTAAAGGTTGCATCTGTTGCTGATGCAGTTAAGGGTGCTGATGTTGTTATGTTGCTTGCACCAGATCATGTGCAACGACATATCTACAATGATTCAATCGCACCAAACATTAAAGACGGCGCAGCGCTCTTCTTTGGCCACGGATTCAATATTCGATTTGGTTACATCAAACCGCCAGCAAATGTTGATGTTTGTATGGTTGCGCCAAAAGGCCCAGGCCATTTAGTACGACGTGAGTTTTCAGCAGGTCGTGGAGTTCCAGTAATTGTTGCAGTTGAACAAGATGCAACTGGCAATGCCTGGCCAATAACTCTTTCATACGCCAAAGCAATTGGCGGATTACGTGCTGGTGGAATTCTGACTACATTCACAGAGGAGTGCGAGACTGATTTATTTGGTGAGCAATCTGTGCTTTGTGGTGGCGCATCCCAACTTGTTATGTATGGATTTGAAACATTAATTGAAGCTGGATATCAACCAGAGGTTGCATACTTTGAGTGCTTACATGAGCTGAAGTTAATTGTTGACCTTATGTATGAAGGCGGAATTGCAAAGCAAAGATGGTCTGTCTCAGATACTGCTGAATATGGTGATTACATCTCTGGACCAAGAGTTATTGATCCAAGTGTTAAGGAAAACATGAAGGCAGTACTTGCAGATATTCAATCAGGATCTTTTGCTAAGAGATTCATTGATGATCAAGATGCTGGCGCTCCTGAATTTAAATCATTGCGCGCAAAAGGTGAGGCACATCCAATTGAGCAGGTTGGTCGAGATCTGCGCAAAATGATGTCCTGGGTTAAATCTTCAAATAATGATGATTACAAAGAAGGAAATGCGGCGCGTGGCTAAACCAGTAGTTCTAATTGCCGAGGAGTTAAGCCCTGCCACATTAGAGGCATTAGGGCCTGACTTTGAGGTGCGTAATTGCAACGGAGCAGATCGAGGTGAATTGCTATCAGCACTTGCAAAGGGTGTTGATGCAGTATTAATTCGATCTGCAACCAAAATGGATGCCGAAGCAATTGCAGCAGCTAAAGGTTTAAAGGTAATTGCACGTGCCGGAGTTGGATTAGATAATGTTGATATACCAGCATCAACTGCAGCTGGTGTGATGGTTGTAAATGCACCAACATCTAACATCGTTTCGGCGGCAGAGCTAGCAATTGGTTTACTGCTTGCAAGCGCAAGATCAATCTCTCCAGCTCATGCGGCTTTAAGAGATGGCAAATGGGCACGCTCTAAATACACCGGTGCTGAACTTTTTGAAAAAACATTAGGAATTGTTGGATTCGGTCGAATCGGTCAATTAGTTGCACATCGCATGCAGGCATTTGGTATGAGTGTTGTTGCATATGATCCGTATTTACAGCCGGCCAGAGCTGCACAATTAAATGTTAAATTAGTTGAGTTAGATGAATTGTTAAAAACTAGTGATTTTATTACCGTGCATTTACCTAAAACTAAGGAAACTGCAAACTTAATTGGAACTGATGCTCTTACTAAAGTAAAACCAAGTGTGCGAATTATTAATGCCGCACGAGGTGGCGTATTGGATGAAGCTGCACTTTATGAAGCACTTAAATCTGGACGCGTTGCAGGTGCTGGACTAGATGTATTTGCCACTGAGCCTTGCACTGATTCACCATTATTTTCTCTAGATAATGTAGTTGCCACACCCCACCTTGGCGCTTCTACTGATGAAGCACAAGAACGGGCAGGTATTGCAGTTGCTGTTTCAGTTAGAAAAGCTTTATCAGGTGAGTTAGTTCCGGATGCAGTAAATGTTAAGGGCGGTGCGATCGATCAAGCAGTTCGTCCAGCGCTGCCATTGGTTGAAAAATTAGCTCAAGTAGCAACCTCATTGGCTAATGATGTTATTTCAGCAATTGATGTTGAGGTGCGTGGTGAAATCTCAAGCCACGATGTTTCAGTTCTTGCAACAAGTGCTTTAAAGGGTGCTTTACTTGCAATGGGTGCTGAAGATGTTACCTATGTTAATGCCCCTGCTTTAGCAAGCTCTAGATCTCTAACATCTACTGTTTCAACTGATGCAGAAAGTCCAGATCATAGAAATTTAGTTTCAGTGCGTGCAGCTTGTGCTGATGGTTCTCAAATAATGGTCAGCGGAACATTGATGGGAATCAAGCAAATTCAAAAAATTGTGGCAATTGATAAATTAGATTTGGATTTAAAGCCAACCAAAAACCTTTTGTTTTTGCGTTACACCGATCGACCTGGTGTTGTTGGTGTAGTGGGTAATGCTCTCGGCAAGTTAAAGATAAACATTGCTGACATGCAGGTTGGGCGCACTCAAGAGGGTGGTCAGGCATTAATGGCACTGACGGTTGATTCATTAATTCCAAAAGAGATAATTGATGTAATCTCTAAAGAAACCGGGGCATCATTGGTTCGATTTGTTAACTTGGTGAATGAATGAAAAATTTCAATTTAGCAACTATTCCAGGTGATGGCATTGGTCCAGAGGTAGTAACTCAAGGACTTCGGGTACTAGATGCGGTTGCGGGTAAATACAGTTTAACTTTTACGAAGACTAATTATGAGCTAGGTGCTGCATACTGGCATAAGACTAAAGAAACTTTGCCTGAGTCAGTTATGGCCGAGTTAGCAAAGTCTGATGTAATTTTATTAGGCGCGGTAGGAGATCCAACTGTGCCAAGTGGAGTTTTAGAACGTGGATTGCTTCTAAAACTTAGATTTGCATTTGAACATTACATCAACCTAAGACCTGCAAAACTTTTCCCAGGAGTGACTTCACCGATCACCAACAATAAAGGTATTGATTTTGTAGTTGTTCGTGAAGGTACTGAAGGTTTATATGTTGGCGCCGGATCCATAAAAGATGAAGGCACCAATAAAGAGTTAGCAATTGAAGAATCTATCAACACCTACAAAGGCGTTGAGCGGGTGATCCGAGATGCATTTAATAGAGCAATGGCTCGTCCTCGTAAGAAGCTGACCTTAGTTCACAAAAACAATGTGTTGACTAGAGCAGGTGGACTTTGGACTCGAGTGTTTAACGAGGTTGCGAAAGATTTTCCTGAGATAACAACTGACTACCTACATGTTGATGCAGCTTCGATGTTTTTTGTTACCAACCCAGAGCGATTTGATGTGGTTGTGACTGATAACTTATTTGGAGACATCATTACTGATATTGCAGCAGCGATTTGTGGAGGAATTGGACTTGCCGCAAGCGGAAATATAAATCCAACTGGGGCTTATCCTTCAATGTTTGAACCAGTACATGGCTCTGCCCCTGATATTGCAGGGAAGAATCTGGCAGACCCAACTGCAACAGTTTTATCTATTGCCATGATGCTTAATCATTTAGGTGAGCACAAAGCTGCGCAGGATGTTGAAAATGCAGTGGCAAGAGATTTGGCTGCACGTGGAGATAAGAAGCGTTCAACCTCTGAAATTGGTGATGCACTAGTGGCGGGAGTGTTATGAAAGTTATAAATAATCCAAATCAAAATCCAGTTGCACCAGCAGAGCGCGATAAGCGCGTAGCAGAGCCTGGCTTTGGTAAGTACTACACCGACAATATGGTGATTGCCGAATGGAGTGAAGCTACTGGCTGGGCAGATGCAAAATTACAACCGTACGGCCCAATAACTTTAGATCCAGCTGCAATGGTTTTCCATTATGGTCAAGAAATATTTGAAGGAATGAAGGCCTACTCTCAACCAGATGGTGGAGTTTCACTATTTCGACCAGATGCAAATGCTAAACGTTTTGCAAAATCTGCAGCTCGAATTGCATTACCTGAAATGCCAGTAGATTTCTTTGTTAAAACTGTTGAAGAGTTAGTAAAAGCAGATGCTGGCTGGGTTCCAAAGAAAGTAGGAGAGTCTTTATATATACGCCCATTCATGATTGCAACTGAGGTTGGTCTAGGTGTGCGCCCTTCAAACCATGCAACATATATTTTGATTGCAACACCAGCTGCTGCATATTTTAATTCAGCTAAAGCTGTAACTGTTTGGATATCAACTGAATATGTAAGAGCAGCTCTTGGCGGAACAGGTGAAGCAAAATGTGGTGGCAATTATGCAGCCTCATTACTTGCCCAAAAACAAGCCGCAAAAGAGGGCTGTGATCAAGTTGTTTACATTGATGCCAAAGAACGTAAATGGGTAGAGGAGATGGGTGGAATGAATCTCTACTTCATCAAAGGCAGCGGCAAAAATGCGAAAATCATTACGCCAAAATTAACCGGAACCTTGTTGCCAGGAATCACCAGAGATTCAATCCTTACCCTTGCCAATGATTTGGGTTATCAAACAGAAGAAGCAATGATCTCTATTGATGACTGGAAAAATGGGGTTGCATCAGGTGAAATTACTGAAATATTTGCCTGCGGTACTGCAGCTGTTATTTCAGCAATTGGAACTGCGAAAAGCATTCATGGAACATGGCAAACAGGTGATGGAAATCCAGGTGTGATTACAAATGAGATCAGAGCAGCACTCCTTGCAATTCAGCATGGAAGCGCAGCTGATAAGCATGGCTGGAATAAGCGAGTAATTTGATGTCAAACAAAGATGCCTTTCACATTTATGACACCACACTTAGAGATGGTGCGCAGCAAGAGGGTTTAAATTTATCTGTCCACGATAAATTAACGATTGCTCGCCACCTTGATGATCTTGGTGTTGGTTTTATTGAGGGCGGCTGGCCGGGTGCGAATCCAAAAGACACTGAGTTTTTTAAACTGGCTCAAACAGAGTTAAAACTAAAAAATGCAACCTTTGTTGCCTTTGGTGCAACAAGACGTCCTGGAGTCAAAGCCGCTGATGATCAATTACTTCGTGCGCTGCAAGATTCGAAAGCTCCTGCCGTAACGTTGGTTGCAAAAAGCCATGATAGGCATGTTGATTTAGCTCTTAAAACACACCTAGATGAAAACTTAGCAATGATTAGGGACTCAATTGAATTCTTAAAAGCTGGCGGACAGAGAGTTTTCCTAGATGCTGAGCATTTCTTTGACGGATATCTTTCAAATAAGGCATATGCGTTAGAGGTTGTAAGGGTTGCTGCAGAAGCAGGAGCTGATGTGGTTGCGCTTTGCGATACAAATGGTGGAATGTTGCCAGATGAACTTTCAAACATCGTTCATGAAGTTTTAACCGCATCATCTGCTCGACTTGGAATTCATTGCCACAATGACACAGGATGCGCGGTTGCAAATTCATTAGCAGCCATTTCAGCAGGTGTCACTCATGTTCAAGGAACATTAAATGGCTATGGTGAGAGAACTGGTAATGCTGATTTAGTAAATATCATTGCAAATCTTGAACTAAAGAAAGATAAGTTGGTACTTCCAACTGGCAAGTTACAAGAAGCCTTCCGTATCTCTCATGCAGTTGCTGAGATTACAAATGTGGCACCAAGTGCTCGCCAACCTTACGTTGGCACATCTGCCTTTGCTCATAAAGCAGGATTACATGCTTCGGCAATAAAGGTTGATCCAATGATGTATCAACATGAAACGCCAGAGTCGGTTGGAAATGACATGCGAATGTTGGTTTCTGAGATGGCAGGGCGAGCTTCAATTGAACTTAAATCGGTGGAGCTTGGAATTGATTTAGGCGGGGATAAAGATTTAATCGGTCGAGTTGTTGAAAAGGTTAAGGAATTAGAAGGAAAAGGATTTACCTTTGAAGCAGCAGATGCTTCATTTGAATTACTTTTGCGCACTGAAGTTTTGGGTAAGCGACCAAGCTTTTTTACAATCGAGGATTGGCAAACAACCGTGCACCAAGATGAGCTTGGCAAGGTAACTAGCAAAGCTACTGTGAAAATTAAAGCCAGGAATGAATCAATTACTGCAACAGGCAGTGGCAATGGTCCAGTTAATGCAATTGATAATGCTCTTCGTTCTGGACTTGAAAAGTTTTATCCTGAATTGTCTAAATTAGAGCTAACCGATTACAAAGTTCGTATTTTGGAGGGCAGGCTTGGTACCGGGGCGGTAACTCGAGTATTAGTTGAGACTAGTGATGGAAGTGGCGAGTGGAGCACAATTGGAGTGCATGAGAATGTGATCGCAGCCTCAGCCATGGCATTAGATGACGCAGTTACCTATGGCTTACTAAGGCAGGGGCGCAAACCCGAGTAATCTGCTATTCATGTCAGCAGCCTTAATTACGCAGTACCAGGAGCATTTAGCCTTGGTTCGCAATTTATCTGACAATTCAATTAAAGGTTATGTAACAGATTTAGAATCTTTTCTTAAGCACATGGAAAAACTTGGAATTGTCGAGTTTAATCAACTTGAAATTGAGCACATACGTTCCTGGCTTGCAAACTTGCAAACGACAGGTGTTGCAAGAGCAACACTTACTCGCAGAATAGTTTCAATCCGGGCCTTCACAAATTGGGCTGCTGCAAGTGGTTGGTTAAATTCAGATTTGGGAGCAAATCTTGCAATACCAAAACCTCATAAAACCTTGCCAGAAGTTCTAAATGTGGATGAAGCTGCAACTGTTTTAAAATCACTTGAGTCAAGGCCATAGAAGAGCCAACGCCAATCAATCTACGAGATTTAGCTTTAGTAGAGGTTTTGTATGGAACGGGAATTCGAGTGTCAGAGTTGTGTGGATTAAATCTTGAAGATGTTGATCGCACCCGCAACACATTAAATGTCTATGGCAAAGGTGATAAGCAGCGCGTTGTCCCTATCGGAATTCCTGCTATGAAATCTATTGATAATTACATAAGTAATGCCCGATCTGAATTAATCAATGACAACTCCGCGCAAGCATTGTTTTTGGGATCACGAGGAAAAAGAATTGATCAGCGCACGGTGCGTGAAGTTGTGTATGAAGCTATGAAATCTGTTGGTGCGAAAATGGGTCCACATGGATTACGCCATAGCGCTGCTACCCATTTACTTGAAGGCGGTGCAGATCTTCGAACTGTTCAGGAAATACTTGGACATGCATCCCTTGCCACAACTCAGATTTACACCCATGTTTCACCTGAGCGTTTGCAATCAGCTTACAAACAAGCACACCCAAGGGCATAAGCAGTGAAGCTAGATCTGGAAACTGCGATCGGACAATTAGAGCAACAGATTAAATCAGATCGATTTGTAAGGGCAGTACTGTCAGGTCGACGTCGAAACATGCAAACAGAGTTTGAGCGAATTGATATTAAGCCTGTCCAAATTAAGGAGGAGATCAAATGGCAGTTAATCTCCTCTGATGGCAAAAAAGATCTAACAAAAAATGTTTCACTAGATTTTGATTTCCATAATCTTTTTAAAAGCGGATACGCCAATTTACTGGTGGAGACTGAGAGTGAATCATTCCAGCTTCGAATTACTAAAAAAGATGAGGCACTACTTTCAGTTTCAAAGGTGAAATTAAACCGAGATTTAGCTCATGATCGACAAAAACAGAGAATGTTGGCTGAGAACAATCCGGTGTTTAAGGCGCTGGAGATGTCGGATATGTTGGGTCGAATTAAGCCCAGCAAGATGGATAAATACAAGCAAGTTGATGAATTCATAAGGCTAATGGATCAATCCATAAGCAGTGATTTAGCAACCCAAAAGGATATTTCCGTTGTTGATCTAGGTTGCGGCCATGCCTACTTAACCTTTGCGGTAGCAGAGTTCCTGCAAAGCAAGTATCAAAAAGTTTCAGTACTTGGTGTAGATGAACGCATAGACTCCAAAGAGCACAATGAAAAAGTTGCTAGCAAGCTAGGGGTTTCAGCAAATTTTGTTGCTGCAAAGATTGCAGATTTATCATCCCATCCAGTCGACATTGCAATTGCTTTACATGCCTGCGATACCGCAACTGATGATGCAATCTACTGGGCAGTTAAGAATCAGGCCAAAGTGATCATGGTTGCACCTTGCTGTATGCATGAATTGCAAACACAAATTACTTCAGCACCTGAACCTTGGGGCTTGTTAACAAAATATGGTTTAGTTAAAGAGCGGTTAGTGGATCTTTTGACCGACTCACTAAGAGCGCAAATATTAAAGATTTTGGGTTATCGAGTAGATATTGTGGAGTTTATTGGTGGCGAACACACTGCACGCAATATTTTAATTAGAGC
>JGI25922J50271_10000563_pt1 | contig 10867 bp, 12 predicted proteins | sample LauGreSu1BDMLBDD_2_FD_50271 | JGI IMG/M metagenome (IMG submission 50271) | reverse complement strand
ACATCTTTGATATTTATCTCACCTTCGCACTCCTTGGAGATTGCTCGGCTAATTGAGATAAGTTGGCTTGAAAAGAAGTTATATAAGCAGAAAAATACCCANAGATTCTTAACCAATGAAAATGGCAACTCATATATTTCGTCNATCAAAAAAGGAATCTCTAACGGTAATGTGCTTGTTTCAGTATCGGAAAAAGGTTATGCAAATCTATTCCTCTGCTCTAAATGCCGAAATACCGCAAATTGTGAATGTGGCGGCAAACTACAAATCGATGGATCAAAGAAGATTCCAAAATGTTATTTGTGCCAAGCAGAGTATAAAAACTGGAAATGCTCTTTCTGTGCGGATAGTCGTCCATTTGTAATTGCCAAGGGAATTGAAAGAACAGCTGAGGAAATTGGGCGAGCAATTCCTAAAATTGCAATATTAGTTTCATCCGGAAATAAACAAATTTCGTCCCTACCAAGCGGGCGCCATATAGTTGTTTCAACTGCTGGCTCTGAACCAAATGGAGTTTACTCATCCGTAGTTATGCTTGATGGGGAAAAAATATTTAATCGACCCTCTTTAAGAGCAGAAGAGCTTGCAAAGTTTCACTGGTTTTCTCTATTAAGTAAGGCTAGTAACTCTGCGGAGATTTTTGTATCCCTTCCAAATCATCACCCTTCTGTTCAATGTTTATTAAGAGGAGATTCACTCGCAAATGCCGCTTCGGAGTTAAGCAGTAGAGACAAAGCAAAGTTGCCTCCGTTTTATCGTGTAGCGGTTGTTATAGGGGATAAGCCCGAAATTTCTAAGTTTGCGGAGAATTTGCGCAATGATAAAACCTACGAGATTACTGGCCCTATCACCATCGATAGCTATCAGAGCAAATTATTGATTAGAGTTAAACTGACTGAGGGTTCGCTACTTGTTGACCTGTTAGATGATGTAATTAAGGTTCAAGCCTTAAAACGTAGGAAAATTTTTAGTATTCGGTTTGATCCTTTTGATTTATAGCCCTACCTTCTGAAGTATCATTTACTTATGGCAATTCAACCAATTCGATTATTCGGCGATCCCGTGTTAGTCACACCGGCTACGCCTGTAATTGATTTTGATAAGGAACTTCGCCAACTGGTTGAAGATTTAACTCAAACGATGCAAGCAGCCCCTGGCGCCGGATTGGCCGCACCGCAGATCGGTGTTCCATTGCGAGTTTTTGTTTGGGACATAGATGATTCAATCGGTCATTTGATCAATCCGACCCTTGATCTAAGCGATGAGATGCAAGAGGGTGAAGAGGGATGTTTATCTTTTCCAGATTTAGTTTATGAAACTCCAAGAGCATTTAGGGCAGTTGCTAAAGGTTTCAATATGCATGGCGAACCAGTTATTGTCGAAGGCACTGAACTGTTAGCTCGATGTCTTCAGCATGAAACCGATCATCTTAATGGCGTACTGTTTATCGATAGAATGAAATCAGAGCAAAGAAAAATTGCTATGAAAGAGATCCGTGAGTCAGAGTGGTTCGGCGTGGCAGCGAAAGATGGAAGTTCACCAATTATCAAGGTTTCACCACATTCAACTTTTGGTTTAGGTCTTTAGCAAATTGAAAGTAGTAATAGCTTCTTCTTCATATGTATCAAAGCCACTAATTTCTTTACTTTCTAGTAGTCGTGAACATGAGCTAATTGGCTTGATTACTAACCCTGACAAGGCAACAGGCCGCGGAATGAACATAGTTCCAAACGAGCTAGCATCTTGGGGGATGTCGAATGGTATTAATGTTTTAAAGCCAGAAGGTCGGGATAACCTAAAAGATTTAATTAAAACGTTGAATCCCGAAATAGTTATAACGATTGCCTATGGGCAAATAATTCCAGAAGATTTTCTAAATTTACCAAAATATGGCTGGATAAATGTTCACTTTTCATCCCTGCCTCGATGGCGAGGAGCAGCGCCGGTACAGTGGGCAATTCTTTCTGCTGACAAAGAGACTGGTGTAACAATATTTCAGTTGGATAAAGGAATGGATACGGGACCAGTATATTTAAGTGAAAGCGTCTCAATTGAACGAGATGAAACGACCGAGATGTTGCTTACCAGGCTAAGTAATATTGGTGCAGATCTTGCAATTCAATCCCTATCCAAAATCCAAACTGGTATAGAACCTGTTGCACAGTTAAATTCTGGAGTAACACTTGCCCCGAAAATTACTAAAAATGATGGAAAAATTAATTGGCATGAGAACACCGATGAAATATTCAACCGATATAGAGCGTTAGCTGGGAATCCTGGAATTTGGACATTACTTGGGGAACTTAGGTTAAAAATTGATTCATTAGAGATCTCTAACCGAGTCGAAAAAATCTCACCTGCTGAAGTTCTAATCTCTGATGAGCATTTATTAGTTGGTGCCAATAATGGTGTTATTGAGATCAAGACTTTAACTCCGGCTGGAAGATCTCAGATGAGTGCTGCTGAGTTCATTAGGGGATTACCAAATAGGTCAGGGCTACAACTTGGGTAAACCAAATCCAAATCCATCGCGGCTCACAGCATATGAATTAGTTCATCAAGTGAATAATGAGGGTGCTTACGCAAACATTCGCTTACCAGAGCTGTTGGCAAAATCAAAGATGAATACCGCTGATAAGGCCTTCACAACTGAGCTGTCATATGGAACTCTACGCATGCAAGGTCGGCATGACTACATAATTAAAAAGTTTATAGATCGCCCATTTAATGAGATTGATGCAAAAATTATTGATCTGCTTAGAATTGGCACTCATCAGATTACTCAGATGCGAGTTGCCGATCATGCTGCAGTTGGAGAAACAGTTGAAGTAGCTAAATTGGTAACTGGTGAATCTAAAGCTTCCTACGTAAACGCGATATTAAGGAAAATTGCTGCTGACTCAAACGATCTCTCTGAATTAGAGAAACTGCCAATGATTGAGAGATTAGCTATTAAATATAGTCACCCAGAATGGATAATCTCATCATTTTTTGATCAATTAAAGGATTGGCCAAAAGTCGAAGAACTACTTGTTGCCAATAATCTTCCGGCAGCGCCAGATATTGTTGCTTGGCCTGGTAAATCAAATATTAATGAGTTGATTCTGCTAGGAGCAACGAAAATAGTCGGTTACCCAAATGGAGTGAATTTGCCTGGTGTTCCATCTGAGTTCTCTCCGATTATTGAGCGAAGAGCTGGTGTGCAAGATAGAGGCTCACAATTAGTTGTCGAAAATTTCTTAGCAACCATAAAGCCAGGTTTATCTTGGCTCGATATGTGCGCTGGCCCAGGTGGCAAAGCTGCATACTTGTTCCATTCATTAACAGAGCAAGACCCCTCTGCTAGATTCTTAGCAAATGAGCCAGTCCCGCATCGTGCTGAATTAGTAAAGCGAGTCGTTAACAATCAGCAAGTAGTAAGTTTTGACGCAACTGATCCCAGTAATTTTGCTGAATTATTTGATCGGATTTTAGTTGATGCTCCTTGTACTGGACTCGGTGCCCTTAGACGGCGACCAGAATCGAGATGGCGTAAATCTCTTAAAGACTTGAAAGAATTGGTAGTTTTACAGAGAGATCTTCTATCTAGTGCGTACCAATTATTATCACCTGGTGGAATAATTGCTTATGTAACATGTTCACCACATCTTGCTGAAACCCGTGGTCAGGTTATTGATTTCCTAGACACTCATCCAGATATGAAGATCGCACCAATTACTTCGTACGCCCTGGCTCATGCTCAAGGTGTTCAAGATGATGGATCAGTTCAACTATGGACACACCAAGACCAATCGGACGCAATGTTCATGGTTCTTTTTGCAAAGGCAGGTTAAATACTGGTATGGATAATCGTATTTTCATAAATCCGAGCATTCTAAATGCAAATTTCGATGACCTTGAAGGTGAAATTGATAGGGTCGCAAAACATTCCGATCAGCTTCACCTAGACATAATGGATGATAAATTTGTTCCCAATTTCACTTTTGATTTTAAGCGGGCTTTAGAGATTATTGCATTTTCAAAACTTCCAGTTGATGCTCACCTTATGATTGAAGATGTTGATGTTCTGGGGCCAAAGTATGCTGAGAATGGTTGTGATTCTGTAACCATTCATTTTGAAGCAGCAAGAAATGTTAAGCAAACGATTTCTAACATCAAATCTAATGGGTCAAAGGCGGGGTTAGCAATCAAGCCTGGAACAGAATTTTCCCAAGTAGAGGAATACATTGACGAATTAGATTTACTTTTAATTATGACAGTTGAGCCTGGTTTTGGTGGGCAATCTTTTATGACCGACCAAATGGAAAAAGTTTCTCAAGCTAGAGCCTTCATAAATAAAGGTAAAGCATTCCCGTTATTACAGGTTGATGGTGGAATTTCTGAATCTACAATCGAAACAGCAGCCAGTGCAGGTGCAAATTGTTTTGTAGCAGGAAGTGCGGTTTATAAATCTCCTGATCCCGCAGAAACCATTGTTAAACTTAGGAGTTTGGCAAGCAATAGTTTTAGAGGCTAGTTTGTATTCCCATTAAAAGTAGTACCGTGGAAAGATCTGAAGTACTAATAGTAGTTGCTGCAGCTGCGGCAACTTTAGGCTTTGCATTGAATGCGATACCAAGGCCGGCTGCCTCGATCATATCCAAATCATTTGCGCCATCGCCAATTGCAACTGTTTGCGATAGTTCAACTCCTTCGATCTTTGCAAACTCTTGTAGAGAACTAAATTTGGCGACTCGATCAATAATTGCACCCTCGGTTTTGCCAGTCAGTTTTCCATTCATAATCTCTAATTTATTTGCTCGATAGAAGTCAATTTTTAAGTTTTTAAGAATCGGTTCAATTACATCCAAAAATCCACCAGATACAACCCCGACTTTATGACCTTGCTTGTGAAGTGTTTCTATTAATTCCTTTGCTCCATTTGTTAACGTTATTTCTTTTCGGACCAATTCAATAACAGATTGATCAAGCCCGGCGAGTAATGCAACTCTTGCTGACAGAGCCTGGGAGAAGTCAAGATCACCAGCCATGGCTCTTTCTGTAATTTGAGATACCTGATCAAGTTTGCCAGCATGTTTTGCAAGTAGGTCAATTACTTCCTGCTGGATTAAGGTTGAATCCATATCAAGGAGAACTAATCGTTTAGCTTCGCGTGCCCGCGAACTCGGTTCTACGGCAAGATCAATACGATTTGTGATTGCTACTTTAGCTAGCGATCTTTGAACCTCTTTTATTGATTTATTAGGAATTTCTATTTTTAATTCGATAGCTAAAACCGGGGTAGTAGCAGTGCGGCGTATTGCAATAATATTTCCACCTAAACGGGCAATTTCATCTGCTACGGAAGCAAGTCCAATCGGTTTTATACTCTCGCCAATTATTACTACATTCAACAGCTCTGAATTTTCGTTGTTTTGCTCATGGTGTACGAAATCGATTGCGATATCAAGACCGATTTCTTCTTGCAAGATGCTTAAATCAGCAGCCACTGCTTCAGCATGGTTTTCATCAAGTGTGATCAAAACAGTTAGAAGTAGACGATCTCTAATTATTAATTGCTCAACATCAATGACATTGACTGAAAATTGCGAAAGCACCTTCATGAGACTTTGCGTAATCCCAGGACGATCTTCGCCTGAAACCAGAATGAGTCCAGTAAAGGCAGGGGGATTTTTATTCGGCATTGGGTCAGATTAACCATATTCACCACCTACTCGGGGTATCTTTCACTCCTATGAGCGCGATATTGGAGTTATCAAATGTCAGCGTCCGCAGAGGTGAGCGAGTAATTCTTGGTCCACTCGATTGGCAAGTTCTTGAGGGTCAAAGATGGGTGATCCTGGGACCGAATGGTGCTGGTAAAACTACCTTGTTGCAAATTTGCTCCTCCTTAATTCATCCAACTACCGGAACAATTAAAATTTTAGGTGAGCAACTAGGGGCAGTAGATGTCTTTGAACTTCGCACAAGAATTGGATTAACCTCCTCAGCTTTGGTTGAACAATTACCCAATGATGAACTTGTTATGGATGTGGTGCTGACCGCTGCTTATGCGATGTTAGGTAGATGGCAAGAGCGTTATGACTTATGGGACGAATCAAGAGCAATGGCTTTGCTAACCGCACTGGGTGTTCGCGAATTAGGTGATCGCCTATTCGGTTCATTAAGTGAAGGGGAGAAGAAGCGAGTTCAAATAGCTCGGGCGCTTATGGCTGATCCAGAGTTACTGTTATTAGATGAGCCAGCATCCTCACTTGATTTAGGTGGAAGAGAAGATCTCTTGAAACGAATTGAAACATTTGCGAAAGATCCATTAGCACCAGCNACTGTGATTGTTACTCACCACATCGAAGAGATTCCAGTTGGCACAACTCATGCACTTCTATTAAGNAATGGCTCGGTNATTTCTCAAGGNGANGTTCGNTCNGTCATTACCNACACAAACCTATCGGTAGCGTATGGATTAGAGATCTCAGTACAAGAAGAGGGTGGTCGGTTTTTTGCCCGTGCCCGTTGATCTAGTTAGCTTACTTCCAAAGCCATGGCATGATTTCGTCGATTTAAATTTGTTAGAGCAAATCTCAAAGAATCTTAAAAGTAGTTTTATCCCAGAACAGCAGAGCATTTTTCGTGCCTTGCAAGTCCCACCTGAACAAGTAAAGGTGGTAATTGTTGGTCAAGATCCATATCCAAACACTAAACATGCGATGGGGCTGGCGTTCTCAATACCAGCTGGCGTTGCGCCTCTTCCTAAATCATTAAAAAATATTTTTATCGAGCTCAATAATGACCTAGCCATAGATAGATCCAATGGTGATCTCTCAGATTGGGCTAATCAAGGAGTTTTGTTAATTAATAGATCGTTAACGGTTGAACCTGGTAAATCTGATTCGCATTCTAATCTCGGTTGGCAGGATTTCACTGAGATGATTATTCAAGCGGCAGCTAAGAATGGTGCTTTAGCAATTTTATGGGGAAATGAAGCTCAGAAAGTAAGTGAACTTTTTGAGGATGTAGATGTATTCAAATCCGTTCACCCAAGTCCACTTTCGGCTTATCGGGGTTTTTTTGGTTCTAAACCTTTTAGTAAAGTAAATAAACGTTTGCAGGAAAAGGGATTAACTCCCATTAAATGGTAAAGGGGCGAACCAATTGGTCCGCCCCTTTATTTGATTTATTTTTATGCAGTCCAGATATTAATTGGTGATTGCAAGAAGTAAACCATGAATAATCCAGATACTAGGTACATCAAAGGATGAATTTCCTTTGAGCGGCCTTGGAATACTCTAATTACTACAAATGAAACAAATCCTGCACCGATACCTACAGAAATATTGTAAGTAAATGGCATCAAGATGATTGTTAAGAATGCTGGAATCGCAATTCCAAGATCATCCCAGTCGATTCCCTTGATTTGAGACATCATCAAGAAGCCAACAATTATCAAAGCTGGGGTAGCAGCTTCGTAAGGGATGACTGCAACAAGAGGTGCTAAGAAGGTTGTAAGCAGGAATAGAACTCCAGTAACAACTGAAGCAAGACCTGTTTTAGCACCTTCACCAACACCTGATGCTGATTCAATGTATGAGGTATTAGATGAAACTGAACCAGCACCACCAGCAGCAGCTGCTAGTGAGTCAATTAGAAGAATGCGCTCAGCACCTTCAACATTGCCATCACGATCAACTAAAGCCTGCCTGATTACCGATAGCAGTCATTGTTCCCATGGTGTCGAAGAAGTCAGCTAGTAGAAGTGTGAATACTAGAAGAAGTGCTGCGACGATTGAGATTCGATCAAATCCACCTAGAAGATTGAAATCACCAAGGATGTCAAACTTAGGAGTAGCAACAACAGCATCAGGCATTGCAGGAACATTTAAATTCCAGCCCTTTGGATTTACCGCGCCAGTTGCACCATTAAATAGTGGACCAATCTTGAAAGCAGATTCAACAATGATTGCAAGAACGGTAGAGGCAACTATTCCAATTAGGAGAGCGCCTTTAACTTTCTTAACTGTTAATCCGATCATTAAGAACAGACCAAATGCAAAGACGATTACCGGCCAACCAACAAGGTTTCCGTTATCACCCAGGGTTACAGGCACGGGACCAGATCCGGTTCTACGAACAAAGCCAGCATCTACCAAACCGATTAAGGCAATGAAAAGGCCGATACCAACTGAGATAGCGATCTTTAATTGACCAGGCACAGCTTTGAAAACCGCAATACGGAATCCAGTTAGTACCAAGATAAGAATAATTATGCCTTCAAGAACAATAAGACCCATGGCATCTGCCCAGGACATCTTGGAAGCAATACCAACAGCAACGAAGGTATTTAAACCTAAGCCAGTTGCAATGGCTAATGGAAAGTTTGCGACTACGCCCATCAGGATGGTCATAACGCCTGCGATAAGTGCGGTAGCAGCTGCAACTAATGCAAGATTAGGTGCGTCGCCTCCGCCAATGAATTTTCCATCAGCATCTTTTGCAAGACCGATGATTAATGGATTCAGCGCAACGATGTAAGCCATTGTGAAAAATGTGACGACTCCGCCACGAACTTCACGAGCTACGGTTGAGCCACGCTGACTGATTTTAAAGAAGCTATCAAGCATGGAGGTACCTTTCTGTTTTTTATACATGGTGTTTTCGACATGTAGTCAGATTCGGTCTAACAAACCGTGGGAATGGCTTAAATCTATTGGCTACTTGATGGTAAGCCGCTCTACGACACCAAGAGATATCGCTACGGATTGACCAATAAGCAGCGCAAACAACAGGGTTCCGATACCCAGGGAGCCGCCAAGGAGGGCTCCGGTACTAGCTGCAACTACTTCGATTCCTAATCTAACTCGTCCAACCCGCACCCCGGATTTGTAGTGCAATCCAGTCATCAGGCCATCACGAGGCCCGGTGCCAAGTCCGCAAGTTATGTAAAGTGCTGAACCTGCACCAACTAATGCAATTCCAAACAGTACATAGAAATATTTCAAGAAAATACTCTCAACTGCTGGAATAAAAAACAGTCCAACCTCAATAGCAGCTGCGATTACGACAATGTTAGCTATTGTGCCAAATCCAGGTCTTTGCTTAAGTGGAATCCAAAGTAGAAGCACAAGCACTGAAACTAAAAATGTTGATTCTCCGATATTTAAAAAAGTATTTATCGATATTCCCTCTGAGAGAACAACCCAAGGTGAGTTACCAAGGCTTGAGACAACTAAGAAAGCTTCACCGATTCCGAATATTGTTAAGCCAAAGAAAAGAATCGCTAATCTTTGAATATGATGTTTACCGGTGCCGAGTGACCAGGTTGAATCTGCTCGCCACGGGGTAATTGGAATAGTTCTAGAAGGTCGAAGCATATTCACGATTTTTTTAGATAGATTATCGCCGTTAGATGACATGCTCACTGCTAAACTCTATCTCACTACAACTATCGATTGGGTTATCTTGAGTTTTACCTATGGTCAGGCAGTAATTATCGGATTTATTCAAGGTATTACTGAATTATTTCCAATTTCAAGCCTTGGTCATGCGATTTTGATACCTGCATGGATGGGGGGATCATTCAGAGAGTTTATTAGCGAAGAAAATCAAGCCTATTTGCTAATCACTATCGCTATGCACCTTGCCAGTTCAGTTGCATTATTTATTGTATTTAGAAAACGATGGGTGGGTTTAATCGGAGGAAGTTTTAAAGCACTCAAGACCAGAAATTATCAATCAACTCCTTTTAGGGTGCTCGGTTATATTGTGATTGCAACAATTCCAGTCGGAATCCTTGGGATAGTTTTTGGCGAGTATTTTCAGAGTATTTTTGGTAAACCACAATACTCAGCTGTTTTCCTCGCAATTAATGGACTGCTACTTATTACGGCTGAAAGATTATCCAAACGCGATATTGCCCATGAATATCATGATTCAGATGCCGAGATTGATCATCGAGTAAATTCTAAGAGTGCTTTGTTAATTGGTTTTGGACAGAGCCTGGCGCTATTTGCAGGGATCAGCCGGTTCGGTGTAACTATGAGTGCTGGGTTACTTAGAAAACTGAATCACTCAGTTGCATCAGACTTTGCTTTCTTGCTTTCGCTACCGGTAATTGTGGGTGCCTCCATTCTGAAACTACCCGAGTTATTTACTAGCGACGCTAAGCAATTGCTTGGCCAGATCCTCGTTGGCTCGCTAGTTTCATTTGTTGCTACATACTTTAGTGTTTCATTCCTCGTTAGATGGTTTAAAACTAAAACACTTTATCCATTTGCGATCTATTGCCTAGTGGTAGGCATTGCTTCTTTCGTTAGGTTTGCTTAATGTTCCCAGGATTTGGAACTGTTTTAAACATTTTAGCCATCATTATTGGTGGAACTTTAGGTGTTTTTATTGGTGGAAGAATAAGTGAGAAGTTAAGAAACTTAATTACTGATGTTTTGGGCTGTGTAACGATCATCTCCGCCGCCGATGCACTGTCGGCTTATTGGGATAAAGATTTGCAAGATGCTATGCCTCAAGGTTGGGTAATCTTAGTTGTTGTTTTTTCATTATTGGCCGGAGCAGTGATTGGTTCTTTACTTCGTATTGAAGATCGACTTGAAAATTTCGGAATAAAACTGAAAAAGAGGTTCAGCAAAGATAGTGGATCTAACTTCGTTGAAGGTTTTGTTTCTGCCTCATTAATCTTTGCAATTGGTCCGCTAGCAATCCTAGGCAGCATCTCTGATGGTATGGGAACTGGAATTGATCAGTTGGTTTTAAAGAGCACACTAGATGGTTTTACATCCCTTGCATTCGCCGCGTCTCTAGGTTGGGGAGTGGCCCTTTCCAGCTTGCCGGTGGGTATTTATCAATTTGCTTGGACTGC
>JGI25922J50271_10000550_pt1 | contig 10989 bp, 11 predicted proteins | sample LauGreSu1BDMLBDD_2_FD_50271 | JGI IMG/M metagenome (IMG submission 50271) | reverse complement strand
GATGCAATGTCTCGTGATGAGGCGCGCAAAGCTCTTGGTTTGGATTTAAATCGACCAGCCGCACTTGTTCAACTTGGAACAGGTGATGGTGATGTGAATGAAAAAATGACCGCTGCCTTGTCAGGTTTACTTGGATGGAAAGATCTGCAAGTTATTTTGACCAAAGCGCCGGTTGATAAAAATGGAAAATCACTTGCGCCAGAAGGTTTAGATCTCAAGGTTGCACGGTACTTCCCACTAGCAAAGGTGCTCCATGCCTTTGATGCAGGAATCTGTGCAACTGGTTACAACGGTGTGCATGAATTACTGCCGGCTCAAGTTCCAACTGTCTTTGTTTCCAACATTCGTGGCACAGATGACCAGGAAGCACGCGCACGTTGGTGTAATGATTTTGGCTTTGCACTTCGCGCTGATCAAGCAGATCTTGCCGACATCACAGCCAAGGTAAAGCTGCTGCAGGATCCAGAGGTACGCAAGCGTTTGTCACAAAAGTGCGCTGAGCTCCCTGATACAACTGGCGGTCAAGAGATTGCAAAGATTCTGTATCAATTGGCTGTTGCTCCAAAGCCGAAGAAGTCCTCAGGAATCACTTATAAGCGCTTACTTGTGCAGGATCGCTTAAGTCGCGGCTCTCGCCATGTAATCATGCTGGGATTGCGTCGCCTAGCTCTTATTTATCGATTCCTACATCCACACATCAAGGTACAAGAGATTGATCAGGCACCTCCGGTGTTTGGAGAGCAAGCAACAGCTGCTGAACTTCACCCATTGATTAAGTCGAGTACTCGATTTGAACATTTAATTTCAGGTGCTTCAACTAGTTATCGAAAGCGTCGAGAAGAGATAGCATTTGCTGCATACGGCAAAGAAACGGTTATCACAAAGACAAAATGAACTTTCGCACCTGGATAAGAAAGACACCAGCAGGCCGNTTATTTTGGCGGATTTTTATTGGTGTGATTGGCGGTGGCGTAACTGTTTTTGGTGCAGTGCTTTTAGTTGCACCAGGTCCTGGCGTCTTAGTTCTATTGGCCGGCCTTGGTATTTTGGCAACAGAGTTTGCGTGGGCTGGTCGAATCATGATGCACACAAAAGCGATGGCAAGCAAAGCTGCGGAACGAACAGGCATGAAGCCCTGGGTTAAATATTTTTTGGTTGCAGGCGGTGCAGCCTTTTCAATCGTTGCAATCCTTATTTATCACTACCGCTAGAAGCTCTACGGTATTAAAAGCGAGAACGGATCTCCCAGAGATCCGGAAAAGTTGGATTAAAGAGAGTGCTGGATAAGTAACCAACTCCACTTGATCCACCAGTTCCCATTTTATGTCCAATTGTTCTTTCAACCATTTTTACATGACGGTAACGCCATTCTTGTAATCCTTCATCAATATCAACTAAGCGCTCACACACCATTGCTGACTCTGGATCATTACGATGAACTTCAAGCAAGACTTCTTGTACCGCAGCGTTTGCACTATATGCGGCGCTCTTGTCGCGATTTAAAACATCTGCTGGAATCGCATGACCGCGCTTGTTTATGTATGCAAGAGCTGAATCCCAGACAGAGTTACGTGAGGTGATTGCTTTAATTTGTTCTTGAATATCAAGAGGTAAGTGTCCTGCCATCTTGCTATCACGACGACCAAGCAAGGCTTCAACCATTCTAAATTGTGCAGATTGGAATCCACTTGATGAAGAAAGATAAGAGCGGAAAGCATTGAATTGAAGTGGTGTCATCGTCTCTAAAATATCGATTTGTGTGACACAGACCTTCAAAATTGTTCTGATGCGTCCCAAAATTGCCAATGAATAATGGGAATCTCCAGACTCCATGGCACGTTGGGCTTCAGTAAACTCATGAATCAATTGCTTAAACCATAGTTCGTAAGTTTGATGAATGATGATGAACAACATCTCATCATGTTCAGGTCCGGTCGATAATGGACGCTGCAGCTTTAGGAGTTCATCAACTGCTAAATAAGATGTATAGGTGAGTGCTGAATCAAAGTTTTCGCTCATGTGACTCGTGAACCGCCTTCTTTAACCTCTTTATAGCGGCCAGATGCCACTAGATCGCGCATACGTGCAAAGCCATCCCAGATCTCAACATATGAGGTTGGCAGGGGAGAGATTGCGAGTCGAATTGAGTTAGGTGTGCGGTAATCCGGGATTACATTGGCCATGGTGCGTAAAGCAACACAGATTTGAGCTGCATCAGGGTGCACAAGTGAAATATGTCCACCGCGCTCCTTTGCATCGCGAGAAGTATTTAACTCAATTCCTAGCGGAGCCAACCATTCATCGTAAAGCTCAATCATCATCTGAGTTCCAACCGCTGCTTTATGTGCGATCGCATCGATGCCAGCCTCTTTAATCATTGAAAATGCGGTCTGTACGCAACGAATTCCCATCAATGAAGGGCTTGCGATTTGGAATCCGCGAATTGTTTGAGAGCGTTCAAAGACCGGACCCATTTCAAATTGAGCATCTTGCGCAAACCAACCTTGAATTGGAACTTGCAACTCGCTTTGTACTCGCTTGGAAACATACAACCAAGCGGGCGAACCAGGACCAGAGTTTCCGTATTTGTATGTGCAACCAACACATAGATCAACACCATTGGCATCTAGGTTTAATTCAATCGCACCAACTGCATGGCTTGCATCCCACACAACCAATGCACCAATTGCACGAACTTGATCTGTAATCGACTTCAGATCGGTTCGCGCTCCTGAACGGTATTGAATAACTTCAAGGGTTACTAATGCAACATCATCATTGAGGTACGGAGCAAGGACATCAGTTGTAATCCGCTCATGAGTTGCAATCGCGGGATCTTCATTTTCAATAATTACAAGCTTTAAATCAAACTGCTTTGCAATTCCATCCAGGATGTATCGATCAGTTGGAAAGTTGGCAGCATCGGTAATAATTGTTTTACGTCCTGGACGTGCGTGAATTGCTGCAAGACATAATTGATAAAAGTTCACCGAGGTTGTGTCGCATACAAGAACTTGACCGGCTGCTGCACCTAACGCAGCCTCACCTAATAAATCTCCGGTTGGCTGAGCTTCATCAACCCAGTGGCTCCAACCAGTCACAACTTCTGGACCCCATTCCTTAGTCATGAAGTCATTGATTGCGGTGATGGTTGCCTTTGGCAGACGACCCAGGGAATTACCGTCGAGATAACACATCTCAGGGTCACCAATCACAAATTGGGATTTGAAGTGAGCCAGAGGATCTTTTCTATCGAGCTCGAGAGCGTATTCGCGGTCAGTAACCTTCATGAGGGAAAGGTACGCTCTCCTATCGTGGCGCGCAATGTTGTAAACATCGAGGATGTCTCCAAAGCCTTTGATATCAAAGAGCTTTTAAGAGGTGTCTCTCTTGGCGTCTCCGAAGGCGATCGCATCGGAATTGTTGGTCGCAATGGTTCTGGAAAAAGCACGCTGATGAAGGTAATGGCTGGAATTGAGCCACCTGATTCTGGTCGAGTCACTAAATCTAATTCAGCAAAGATTGGTTTGTTATCTCAAGTTGATCTTGCCAACCCTGAAAGCACGGTCGGTGAAGTTGTTTTAGGTAATGCAGAAAAACATGAATGGGCAAGTGATCCCAATATCCGTGAAGTGTTCACCGGATTATTTGGAAGTTTTGATGACCACATCTTTGATCGTAAGTTTGGTCAACTATCAGGTGGTGAGCGCCGAAGAGTTGGATTAGCAAAGTTATTGATCAACGAGTTGGATTTGATTCTGCTGGATGAGCCAACAAACCACTTGGATGTTGAAGGCGTTGCCTGGCTTGCCACTTATTTAAATAATCGCCGTGGCCTTGCAGTTGTTGTCGTAACGCACGATCGTTGGTTTTTAGATGCAGTTACTGAAAGAACGTGGGAAGTTGTTGAGGGTAGTGTTGAAGAGTATGACGGCGGATATAGCGCCTTTGTTTTATCTAAGGCTGAAAGATCCCGCCAAGCATCGGTAATGGATCAACGCCGTAATATGTTGATTAAAAAGGAGCTTGCCTGGCTTCGCAGAGGAGCACCAGCTAGAACCTCAAAACCTAAGTTTCGTATTGATGCTGCCAATGTGTTGATTGCAGATGAACCAGCACCACGTGATCAAGGCGAGCTTCTAAAGTTTGCTCTTAACCGACTCGGAAAAACAGTGTATGAAGCCCACCATGTTCAGGTAAAACTGGGTGACAAAGAGTTGATTGATGATTTGTATTGGAATGTTGGTCCCGGAGATCGCATCGGCATTGTTGGTATTAATGGTGCCGGCAAAACAACGTTAATGAAGATGTTAACTGGTGAAATCCAACCAACTTCAGGAAAGTTAGTAACCGGCGTAACTGTAAAAGCAGCCTTTCTAACTCAGCACTTAGATGAACTGGATCCAACTTGGCGTGTCCTTGAAGCGGTAGAAAAGGTTGCCAATCGCGTCGAAATCGGTGGAGGTCGCGAACTTTCAGCATCTCAACTATGTGAGCGTCTAGGTTTTGATCGCGAATCGCAGTGGACTCCAGTTGGCGACCTATCCGGTGGCGAAAAGCGTCGCTTACAACTGACACGCCTATTAATGGATAGCCCCAATGTTTTATTGCTCGATGAGCCCACAAATGATTTTGATATCGAAACCCTTACCGAGCTAGAGGATTTACTGGATAGCTACGGTGGAACTTTGATTGTTATCTCCCACGATAGGTATTTCTTAGAGCGTGTGTGCGATCGTTTTGTGGGTCTACTTGGTGACAAAAAGGTCCGAGATTTACCTCGGGGAGTTGATGAGTATCTAGAACAGCGTGCAGATGCAATTTCAATATCTGCTGCTCCTGTAAAAGAGAAGAAATCTTCAAACGCTGCAGAGCAACGTCAATTAAAAAAGGATTTAACCCGCCTTGAACGTCAGATGGAAAAGTGTGATTCAAGGATTGCCGAACTAATTACAGAACAGGAAAGTTCCGCCTTTGATGCAGATCGCCTCATTGCAATCTCAGCCGAACTGCTGGAATTGCAGGCAGAAAAGGCGAAATTAGAGGAGGAATGGCTACAAGTGACCCTTTCTTTAGAGGGTTAAGTTAAAATTTAGCCATGAATCAGTTAACACATGTCATCGAAGTTATTCTCTTTCGTTCCCGATTCCTTTTAGCTCCGCTTTACCTAGGGCTAGTCGGTGCTTTGGTTCTTCTGACATACCGATTCATTATTGAATTTATACACATCTTTGAAAAAGTAGGAGAGGCAAGCGCTCAGACCTTTACCTTGGATCTCTTGGCACTTCTAGATTTAACCCTTTTGGCAAACTTGATCTTGATGGTGATTTTTGCTGGGTATGAAAACTTTGTCTCACGTATAGATGTTGCAACGGAATCCAAGGATCGCCCACACTGGATGGGAACAATTGATTTCAGTGGCCTGAAGATTAAATTAATTGGTTCATTGGTTGCTATTTCTGTAATCGAACTTCTGAAGGATTTCATCGAACTATCAGGTGATGCAGAGGTAGGCGAAGGAACTGTGTGGCGAGTACTGATTCACCTTACATTTGTTCTATCTGGCGTTCTCTTTGCATTGATGGATTGGATCGCAGACAAGCGCGAGTTCCACGGCACTCATAAGTAATTGTTCACTTAAGTTCCCTTTAGTTTTTACCTGACGTACGCCAACTGTTTTCCGTCGTACAAGCACAATTCTCCCAAACCTCCACATAGGAAATGGGATCAATGAAACTCAATAAGCCAGTACTTGTTGGTATGACTGCAATTCTTGCTGCATCACTAACTACATCAGCCTTCGCTGCAGGTGCAAAGCCTGTTTATTTCGTATCAAAAAATGCTGCAGTGGAAATTAAAGTCATTGCAACAGTTGGAGATTCAATCACCGGCACTGTTGTTCGCGGAATTCCAGATGGAATGGGTGCATATGACAACGGTCGCGGTGGAATCACACTTCTTTCATCTCATGAAATTTCAACAACTGCGCCGCTAGCGCTAAAGGGAAAGTCCACAAACTCTGTTTGGGGTACTTCAATCACCAAGTTCACAGTAAGCAAGACAACAAAGGCTGTTACTTCAGCTCAAAACTTCATTCAGAAGGTTAACTTCTACAACTACACAACAGGCAAGTACCAGGACACACCAACAGGTGCTGCACCAGCCGGTGTAGGAGCTGGAACTTTCGATTGGGGCATTAGCCGTTTCTGCTCATCAACATATACAGAAGCAGGACATTTTATTTACAACGGCGTTGGCTACGAAGGTGGATTCTTCACAGCAGGCGAAGAAGTTGGCGATGATTCACGAGGATTCGCATTTGATGAAGATGGCGTTGGTTACCAACTTCCTCGTATGGGAATGACAGCCTTTGAAAACATCATTCCAAGCATCAAGAAGGGCCCAAACACTGTTGTGATCGGAACTGAAGATGGTTCAGCAACAGATAGCCAGCTATATGTTTACGCTGGAAAGAAGCAGTCAACAGGTTCATCAGTTGACAAGGCCGGCCTTACAAANGGTGACATCCACGTCCTNAATATTCCAAATGTAAAGACAGACAATGTTTTCCGCGCAACTGTTGGAAAGAACAAGAAGGTTGCAGCAGAGTTTGTAAAGATCGACTGGAACACAACACCAACTGCGTATGCAAAGGAATCCCGCGAAAAGGGTACGACTTTGGCACGTGTTGAAGATGGTCACTGGGATCCAACAAATCCAAATGTTTTCTACTTTGTAACTACAGAGTCAAACAAGGATCCAATTGCTACTGCTCCAAACCCAGCACTTCCAACAGTTTCACGCGATGGTGGAGCGCTATGGCGTTTAACTTTCAAGGATGCACAAAATCCAGCAGCAGGTGCTGAGATCGAAATGCTTCTAAATGGTGGAGAATCTCTGTACCTCTCAAAGCCAGACAACATCACAGTCACTAATGACGGCAAGTATGTAATGTTGCAAGAAGATCCAGGTAACAACGCAGCACTAGCACGCATCATTGCTTACCGCGTATCTGACGGAAAGATTGCCGTTGTTGGTCAGTTTGATGCGAATAAGTTCATCAAGGGTGGATCAGAGTTCATGACTGAAGATGAAGAGTCATCTGGAATTATCGATGCAACCAAGTTGCTCGCAAAGCCAGGAGACACAAATACTTACTTCATGTTCAATGCTCAGATTCACACCACGGGTGCGATTGCAGCTCGTCCAGATCTTGCAGGCCGTAACGCCGCAAAGAAGGATGCAATCAACGCAGCGACAATTGAAGGTGGTCAGTACTACGTAATGACAATCTCTAATTGGGACACTGTCTTTAACGGATAAGTAATCAAAAAGGTAAAGGCCGGGTGGGCTACGAGGGTCCCGCCCGGCTTTTGCTTTTCTTGGTAACCTCGCCCAATGCGCTTAGATTTGTTAGCAGCACTTTCTGGGGCGATGATCGCTTTGCAAGCCCGTGCAAATGGTGAGCTCTCACACCGATTAAATAATGGTTTACAAGCGGCTTTAGTCTCCTTTGGCTCCGGATTACTGATCATCTTTGTCATTACTCTTTTCAACTCCACCATTAAAGAAGGAATCAAAAACCTACGTACGGCGGTAGCAAACAAAGAGATTGCACGCTGGAAGTTGTTTGCTGGCGCACTAGGTGGAAGCTTTGTTGCGATTCAAACCCAGATCGTCCCTTTGATTGGTGTGGCTATTTACTCTGTCGCATCCATTGCAGGTCAAACAGCGATGTCACTAGTTGTAGATCGCATTGGTTTAACAGGTGGTGGTAAAAAGTTAATCTCACCAAGACGTGTATTAGCTGCGGTTTTAACTGTTCTAGCGGTGCTGGTTTCTGTTTGGGATCGCATTGACGCTAATAATCTTTCAATGTTTGCAGTTACTGCTGGTGGTATTGCAGGTGCAATTGTTGGTATTCAGCGTGCTTTAAATGGCCAAATCAACGAGTACTCTCACCAAAGCTTTACAACATCATTGCTTAACTTTATAACCGGTACATCTTTCTTACTCATTTTGATTGTTGCAGGTTTAATCCTTGGCAGAAATGAACTATCACCGCTTCCAAGTGGCCCTTGGTGGATCTATACGGGCGGTGTTATCGGAGTTATTTACATTGCATTTACTTCAACGATTGTTCAGCATCTAGGTGTTTTGACATTTACATTGTTTAGCGTTGGCGGACAGCTTGTGGGATCTTTGATTATCGATCTTGTCTCACCAACCGATGGAGTAAGTGTTAGTGCTTACTTGGTAACTGGAATTGTTATGACCTACGCGGGTGTTATCGCCGGTGGCGTAGGTAGCTCACGAGTGAAGAAACCACAGAGGCTGTAATAAAGAAAGCTGCAATTGCGTACGAGGATGTCTTTACCCATGGCAAAGTCGCTGCGTAGTAACCAGCCAAAGTAATTCCAACTCCCCAGAGCAAAGCACCTAAGGCGTTGGCTGATAAGAATTTGTAGTAGTTCATCATTGATGCACCGGCAATAGGTGGAACAAAGGTTCTAATCCATGGGAAGAATCGTGCAGCAACTACCGCCCACCAACCGGTTTGCTCATAAAAACGTTCTGAACGCTCAATCATCTTTTGAATTCGTGGCCCGTTGTGTTTTTCAAGGTATGGACGACCTATAACGCGCCCCAAAACAAATCCAACTTGATCTCCAAAGAAAGCTGCTAAAAAGATAACCGTAACTAGTACAACGATATTTACCTCTCCGTGGGCAGCTGCAACTAAACCTGCGCTAAAGAGAATCGAGTCTCCAGGAAGGAAAAAGCCAAGCAGTACACCGGTTTCAACAAAGACGATTGCCCCGATTAATACATACAAAATAAAGGGGGAGATTGATGCAAACTGCTCATCAAAGGATGCCGCTAATTCGATCACACTGACTTCTTAACCGCCGCCGCCACTGCCTTAACTACATTGGCATCAAAGACGCTTGGCACAATAAAGGAAGCATTGAGCTGTTCAGGAGATACACAATCTGCAATCGCTTCTGCAGCTGCGACAAGCATCTCATCTGAAATCTTGTGGGCGTTAGCATCTAGTAATCCGCGGAAGATTCCGGGGAAGGCCAACACATTGTTAATCTGATTTGGTTGATCGCTACGACCNGTTGCAACCACTGCTGCGTACTTGCGTGAGATAACAGGATCAATCTCGGGATCNGGGTTAGCTAAAGCAAAGATAATTGATTTAGGTGCCATCGATGCAACATCTGCTTCAGTTAAAACATTAGGTGCGCTGACACCAATAAAGATNTCGGCATCNTTCATGGCCTCTGAAATACTTCCACGGAAATCAGTTGGATTGCAGTTATCGATAAACCAGGTACGCATCTCATCATCTAAATTTGGTGTTGATTTACAAATAACACCATCCTTGTCATAACCGATGATATTTACAGCACCACTGCGAACCAATAGACGTGCAATTGCAGTTCCAGCTGCACCTGCACCGCTAAGAACAATCTTTGTATCCTTCAAATCTTTTTTTACTAAACGAAGTGCATTACGAAGAGCGGCAAGAACCACAATTGCGGTTCCATGTTGATCATCGTGGAAAACAGGAATATCTAGAAGCTCACGTAGGCGACGCTCTACTTCAAAGCAACGTGGAGCTGAGATATCTTCCAGGTTGATTCCACCGTAAACAGGTGCGATCAACTGAACTGTACGAACAATTTCATCTACATCTTGGGTATCTAGACAGACTGGCCATGCATCAACATCGGCAAAGCGCTTAAACAATGCAGCCTTTCCCTCCATCACTGGAAGAGCAGCTGCAGGACCAATATTTCCAAGGCCCAAAACCGCTGATCCATCAGTAACTACTGCGACTGTATTGCGCTTAATTGTGAGGCGACGGGCATCTGAAGGGTCTGCTGCGATCGCCTGACAAATACGAGCTACACCTGGTGTGTAGGCGCGAGATAAATCATCACGAGTTTTTAAGGGGACCTTTGATGCAATTTCAATCTTGCCACCAAGGTGAAGTAAGAAAGTTCTATCACTAACTTTACGAACAGTTAACTCAGGGTTCGCAGATATCGCCGCTGTAATTTCATCAGCATGATCTGAATCGATAGTGTCGCAGGTAATATCAATGACAACGCGTTCAAGCAAAGACTCAACAACATCGAGCGCTGTAATAGTTGCACCAGCACCGGTGATAACTGTTGTTGCTAGCGCTACAGGTTGTGAAGCGGGTGAACCTTCGACACGGATTGTGATTCCGTATCCAGGTGAGGTTGATGCCATTTATACAACTCCGTATAAGCGATCGCCGGCATCGCCCAGGCCTGGAACGATGTAACCATGTTCATTTAACTTTTCATCAAGTGCGCCGGTAACGATTGTGATTGGCACCTTGCTGTTTACAAACTCTTTTTCAACCGCTGCGATTCCTTCGGGTGCTGACAAGATGCACACCGCGGTGATATCTGTTGCACCAAGATCAATTAAGTAATGAAAAGCCATGATTAAGGTTCCGCCAGTTGCAAGCATTGGATCTAAAACAAAAACCTGTCGACCAGAAAGATCATCTGGAAGACGATTTGCATAGGTACTTGCCTCTAAAGTTTTTTCATCTCGAACCATGCCAAGGAAGCCGACTTCAGCTGTTGGAATCAACTTGCTCATACCCTCGAGCATTCCAAGGCCAGCGCGCAAAATTGGAACCACCACTGGACGGGGTTCAGCTAACTTCTGTCCCGATGTCTTAGTTACAGGAGTTGTAATTTCAACTTGGTGTGTTCGCACATCACGAGTGGCTTCATACGCCAACAGCGTCACAAGCTCTTCAACTAGACGGCGAAAGGTAGGTGAATCGGTGCGTTCGTCGCGCAAAACCGTCAATTTGTGATTGATAAGAGGGTGATTGGCAACGTGTACTTTCATAGGCGTTACCTTACAGGGGTTTCAATCCTTTCCAATGAGTGAAAGTATGCACCCATGTCCGATTTCGAAGAAGAGCTCGTT
>JGI25922J50271_10000549_pt1 | contig 11002 bp, 8 predicted proteins | sample LauGreSu1BDMLBDD_2_FD_50271 | JGI IMG/M metagenome (IMG submission 50271) | reverse complement strand
AATACAACAGAACTATCTAAGGACTCTTTTTCCTAAGTGCCGTAACGGGTTTCTGCTTTGGAATCACGTGAAGATTTTTGATATAGGAAAGAAAGTGCTCATAGAACAGGAGGTTCCTTTGACCTGCCCCACAAATGCTATAAACTCAAACTATCACGTCTATTTCTAGATGTGTAAGATCGGAAACAAATGAAAACATGCTGGATCGCGTTTCCATCTCTCAACATCCTTGGCTGTTAGGGAGTTCAACAGTATTAGTAGACGGGTGTCTGTAATTTCTACGTCCCAAGCCGGAATACTTTTGTATTTCAAAAAGGAAACCACACTGTGTGGATTCATCTGAGCAACTATCCCATGACACGCAGTACGGTATGAGAATTCAACATCTTCGCCTCCGCCCCATGACTTTGTTTCGTCAAGTGGATACTGAAGCGCAATGTGTTTCTTTACCACGTAATAACTACCCGATATATACGACAGTTTAGCCGTTATCGGTGTTAGCTTGAAATTGTATGGTAATAGACACTGCGTAGAAAACTTAGTGTCAATTGACTGCATATAGAACGGAAAGAGCGTATAGTCTCTGAATCTAGTTCCATCCTGGTTCAAAATTCGGTTGATACAGACATCGAACGAATTTCCAAACCTTAGGAACCCATTATACCAATCATGGTGAAAGACAACGTAGTCATGCAATAAGACAATGTTTTCATACTTTGCTAGCTGACAAATCATATTTTTCTTACGTGTGATCCAATTAGGTCTCAGACTCTCATCAAACTGTATAAAAGACACACCTGGAAGGGCACATGTCTCGGCGGGACCCACAACTATGATTTCAAACACTGGAATGTTCATTGCATGGATTGAATCGACTATTCTGCTTAGGTTTTGATTAGTACATCCACTCGTAATAATACCAAATGTAAACTCCATACCCCAATTACAAGAAACTTAATATGTACTTTAATCGCGAACTTGGTAAGTTCACGTCTGCTCCACAACAAGCAGTTCCAGTAAATGATAAGATACTCGTTCTCTATATCACGAATAACGACCGTTTTTTTGTTTTTGAAAAGTTCTTAGGCGAGATCAAAGCGTCTGCATTCAAGGAGAAGTTTCATATTCTTATTGTGAATACAGATCCCACAGATAAGTACAGCGGTCTTCTTTCTGGTGCTGGGGTTTCGTCAACGTTTGTATCCGTTCCCTGTCCTAAAAATGATTATCTCCCTAAGATTCGGTATGGAATCGACTTCGCAAGGAAGGGTGGATTCAAGTACATAATGAAATGCGACAATGACATCATCATACCCACATACACTTTGGAATATATGTATTCAAATAGACACCTTGTTGATAGAGAGTTGACACTATCTCCATCCTTATCAACGGGAATACCATCGGTTGAACACTTCATTGAGTCCTTGTTCACAAGTGATGAGGTGGATTTGATCCGCGATGAGTTCAAAAAGTGTGTATTTCATGACCAACACGGTATCTTTGATTACAGGTCTCTGAACAAATACTCTGTAGAAGCTACTCATTGGAATCATACAGAATACTTCAATGCTCTCGAGCAGTTAGCCAATACAATGGTAACTGGCTCGGATGGACGTGATCAATATGGACACTCTAAGTTCTATCGGGGAATGCATCCAGTCCGACATGGGTTTGGAAACAAAATGATCAATAACCTGATTGTAAAGAACCGCGATAAGCTGTTTGCAGATAAGGGGTGTTCTATCATTGAGAAGGAAAATACGTACTTATGTGACATGTGCTTTCTTATCTCAACTTCAAACTACGATCAGTTATTGAACGTTGAAAATCTTACAATCGATGGATGCGATGAAGTCCCTTTGAATAGATTTGCCTGGAACAAGGGCCTGAAACATCTTATCATAGACCACGGATATGGAATCCACATTACCTACAACTGGCGATGGTTCTTGAATACCATGGATGGAGGAAGCAATATCGAAAAACCCACACAGACAATCACAGACTACGAAGAAGAGTTTGTCCGTTCTCTTTACAAGCCTAAACACGATATCTGCATTATGTACTTAGCAGATGAACGCCGACAACATACATTCAAGCATACCGTGAAATCAATCAATGAATCTAAGTACGTGGATGCTGTTCATTTGCTCGTACTTACCCATACCGACGATACTGAATTCTACAATGAGATCCTGCAAAGCTCAACGATATCATACACCGTCAAACAGTTCGATCCTTTCAACAATTATATGAGTAAGATTCACTTTACACTTGATTTTGCGGAAGGTAACACGATTCCGTATATTATCAAGCACGACAATGACATTCTTATAGGCCCATCTGTTTACGACTACATGTTTGAAAATAGATCAATCTTACAAGACGATAACAATCTACTTCTCACGCCAACGATTACATCTGGAATACCCGGGTGCGATTACTTCATTGAAGACTATTTAACACCAGATGAGAAACAGCACATGTATACGTTATTCAAAGCACATCTGTTTGAAACCAAATGGAATGTAGACTTTCGTTCTCTCAATAAATACACCGTAGATGCAAATGAATGGAGCTCTAGTGACTTCTATGCAGGTATCAAAGCCATTCAACATTATTACAGAGGAATACATCCAATTCGAGTTAACGAACATGCGTCGGTAGAATTGAACAACATCGTCTGCAAATACAAGGACCAAATTCTTAACCCAGATTCGTATTCATTAACCTATGATAGCACGTCACCCTATTTCTGTGATAGCATCTTCTGTATACGAACAGACACATATAAGCATGTTATGTCCAAGACTGAGTTATTTGTGGATGGTTATGATGAAGTCCCCTTGAATAGGTGGCGGGATATGAACAACCTTGCTATAGTTATAATTCGTCGCGGGACTGCGATGCACTTCATGTATAACGAAATACCTAACTATATTCAATATGAAAAGAAATACGTACAATTGGTCTACGGATCATCATAGACACTTCAAACTTAATCTCTACTTTAACATCGAACTTGTCAAGTGTTCGACCTCTGAACACGGCAAGAGATACTCTTCATTGTAGATACCTGAAATCACAGTCAGCTTCATAGTTCAAGATCGTTGTCAAAATGTAAGTGGGTTTCCACGTACATTTTGTTTTTGATTTCTTGGATGTTTTCTTGGAGAGCACACGGCTGTCTCTAGTTGGAGTACGCAAGACCGCCCATGCCGGACATGACGCGCAGCACGTTGTAGTTCACCGCGTAGACGCGCACCTGAGCCGTACGACCCGAGCGCACCGTGTTCACGGACACCGTCAGCTGGAGCGTCGCCTTGTCGATACGCGAGAAGTTGCANGTGCCCGACGGCTGGTGCTCCTCCGGCTTCAGGGCAAACGAGTACACGTTGATNCCCTGGGTCGGCGTGCGGCTGTGGTGCTGGTACGGCTGCACGCGGGAGAAGTAACGTCCCTCGCGCTCCGTGAAGCGGTCCTGACCGTTGAGCTGCAGCTTGGCAACCTCCACCGGGTTCTTGCCCTCGCAACGCACACCGGACTGGAGGATGACCTTCGCGAGCAGGTAGTTCGTCGTGTCCTCGAAGACGATTGCCTGGTCGTTGCCCGTGTTGGTGTCGAGCCAGCTGGCGCCGTTGAGCGACGGGCCAACTCCAGGCTGTCCAAGACCGCCCAGGAAGTACGGGCCCGAAGGACCATCGCCGGAAACAGTGGGAACCGCTCCCGTGAGTCCACCCGTCGCGAGCGAGCCGCGGGCGAGGACGTCCATCACGATACCCTCCGTGCTGAAGTCATCCGTGTAGTTGAAGGGCTGGCATCCGTTGACCTCGTTGATGAACGACTGGTTGGGCGTGCAGTCCACGAAGGAGTCGCGCTGGACGACCCACACGAGCTCCTTGACCGGGTGGTTGAAGTTGAGCTGGATCTTGTTCGAGCTCGACGTGATCGCCTCGGCACCCGTGAACTGGAGCTGCTCAATCAGGTACTCGTGCGTCTGCTGGGCGAAGCGGCGACGCTCCTCCGTGTCCAGGTAGATGTAGTCGATGTACAGCGACGCGGCCGTGAGCGACTGGATGCTCGTGGGCAGCGTGCCCGACAGGAGCTCGTAGTACGTGCAGTTGATCCACTGCTCGAACTCGATGTTGATGCGCACCTCGTGGTACTGGAGCGCGATCAGGGGGATCGCCAGACCCGGGTTGCGGCAGAACCAGAACTGGAGCGGGATGTACAGCGTGCGCGCCGGGGTGCCGGCACGGGGGGCGCACGTGTTCGTCAGCTCAGCGCCAGCGCACGAGGCATCCAGCGCGTAACCACGACGGTCCTTCATCAGCACCAGGTCGTGCGTGTGTCCGAGCATGTCGTTGAGCGCCTCAATCGTGCCCTGGTCCTGGGACAGCTGGGTCCAGATCTGCATCCAGTCACCGTACTGACGGTCGATGCGCTGGCCACCAATCTCGAGCTCCACCGTCTTGATGAGACGGTGTCCGATGTACGACAGCCAGCGGAAGCGGTTCAGCGTCGAGGTGCCGCTGAGCTCGACCGCCGGGAGAACCACCTGCACATACGTGCGGTACATCAGGTCCGCGTTACGGTTGATCACGGCCGTCACGCGCTTGTTGAAGTCGGCCTGGCCGTTGAACGTCACCTCAATGGACTCCATCGCGAAGTTGGTATGACGCTTGTACAGCACCTTCCAGAACGTGATCTGGGGGTTGCCGCTGATGTAGATGTCCTGCGCACCATAGCTGACGAGCTGAAGAAGACCACCACCCATATTGATTGTATGATACTAACTGGGAAAAAATATTTATCGACGAAGGCGACGCGTCCTGTGGCGACGCGCACCTATCTTCCTTCCAAATACATCCCGAGGCGAGACCGGTTCTACGTGACGCAGGTGTTTCTTACGCTCAAGGAGGTCGTTGGCATCCGTGGCAGGAGGCAGGTCGCCGCCTCTGTCTTTCGCAAACACACGTCTCGCCTTTGCGAGTTTGGTGTCTTTGCGTCGTGTTTTGAGCATTATTTATTGGATAGACTTTAGGTGGGCTTACGCCTTGGAGAGGAGGTGCGCCTTCTTGGCACGGGCACGGAGCGTCGCCTTCTTGCCGCTCGACTTCAGACCGTGAGACTTGAGAACGCGCTTGAGCGCCTTGGCGGAGGGACCATGGCGGCGAGTGTGACGGCGACCACCTGTGGCAGAGGCAGGAGAAAGCGTAGACATTTTGTTTAAAGGGTGAGAGAAACTTTCAGGATGAACGCGAGAAGTAAAAAATGGAGCCTGTGTCTATTGGACTTCTTGTTGGATTTTTGCTCGTCGGCATCTTTGGGGTCTATGGATGTGTCATGAGAAAGCGGGCGGAGATGCCGAAGTCCTCGTCCTCTGAGAATCTAGCAGATATGTCTAAGGAGCACTCGACGTAAGCGTTAAAATATCAGATAACACACAATGGGGCGACGAGCTACGCGGCGGCAAAGGGGAGGCAATGATGCTGCGGCATTCGCAAGATGCAAGGCCGGTGTGAGCTTTTGGTTTAAGCGTCTTACTTCTCTGATTCGGCCCGTGCTTCTGAAGTATATTATTGATAATCCAAACGGATCGATGTGTCTGACCAACTCGGGTACACTCTTGCGCCAGTTCGTACGAGATGAAAAAGCAAAGCAATCCATGTGGTCTGGACTCGTGTGGACGGCAACAGAAGATAGACAAGCAAACCTCCAGATACGATGGATTATGGATACAATCCGCACGGACAATGAGTTCCGCACAGCATGTGCCCGTCGCGACAAGGCACAAATGACATTGATCATGGACGAGTATCTTCAGCGATTTCAAGACCATTCGTGCGATGCGTTTAACAGTGATTACTGGCGCGAAACCAGTGGCGCCCCTAAGCGTCTGTTTAGCAAATATGATGCATATTCAAATAGCATGTGCGATGATGTAGGATACCGAGTGTGGTGTTCAGACCCTAAAGTTGTGGTGCAGAATGCCGAAGCTGTTTTTAATCCAATTATGGGAGGAGCGATGGGTGGAAGACGGCGCCGTCGTTCTACTCTAAGATCAGCTTCGGGGTAATGTGCATCGCCTCGAGCTCCTGCATCCACAACTTCATGGCGTACGGGATGGTCTTCATGACAAAGTCCGTCTTGTTGCCACACGCACCGCACGAGTAGATTCCCTCCACCGGATTGACCACGGCGAGAGTGCCACAGGTCTTGCAGAGTCCCGTCTTGAACGGGTCGGAAACATCCATCAGACGCTCCTTGGTAAACACCGAGATGCCGTGTGACAGCATACAATCGCGTTCCATCTCACCCACACGCAGTCCACCATCACGGGACCTCCCCTCGCACGGCTGCCGAGTCAGGCTCACGATCGGACCCCGGGCACGAGAATGCTTCTTATCAATCACCATGTGCTTCAGGCGCTGGTAGAACGTCGGACCCATGAAGATCTCNGCNTGCATCATCTCACCCGTCTGACCGTTGTACAGGATCTCGTTTCCGTAGGGATGCATGCCCATCTCCACCATGTGCTTCTTCAGATCCTCCACCTTGAGGTGGGAATACGGCGTGCCATCGCCCAGCGTTCCCTTGCGCACACCGATCTTACCGAAGATGTTCTCCATCAACTGAGCAATCGTCATACGGGACGGGACAGCGTGGGGGTTCATGATGATGTCCGGACGCAGACCCGTGGCCGTGAAGGGCATGTCCTCTTCGTCCATCATCATACCAATCGTCCCTTTCTGACCGTGGCGAGAGGACACCTTGTCTCCAATCTGAGGGATACGCTCCGACACTGTGCGGACTTTAATAAACGGGTAGCCATCCGAGTTCTTGTCCTGCCACACGCCGTCGATACGGCACTGCTCCGAGTTCTTGTGAGTGGTGGACGCATCTCGGAATGCATACCCCGCCGCATCGTTTCGCAAGTTCACCACCTTGCCGATGATGACATCGTTCTCATTGATCACCGAGTTGATGATTGGGAGCCCATTGTCCGACACGGCTGCGTAGCTGGTGTTCTTGTACTTGCGAGTATTGTGCTTCTGAGGTTTCATGAACTTCTCCTCACGACCCGAGGTCACGTTCCGGTGCTCCTCGTCCTTGTACATGCCGTAATACAGACCGCGGAAGAATCCACGCTGGACTGCAGACTTGTTCAGGATCACCGAGTCCTCCTGGTTGTATCCGCCGTAGCAAGCAATGGCCACAATGGCATTCATTCCAAACGGCATCTCATGCATCTTCAGGATGTTCATGGCGCGTGTCTCCACAATCGGACGAGCGATGGAACAGAGCACATAGGCATTCTTGTCCAGGCGCTTGGCAAAGTTCCCCGCGTACACGCACATCGCCTGCTTACCCATGGCTGACTGGTAGGTATTACGAGGTGACTGATTGTGATCCGACAGAGGGATCGTTGACGCCATGTGACCCACGATCAAGGATGGATGGACCTCGTAGTGGGTATGGGAACTTGTCATTTGATCGAGGCTTGTTGCAATCCGGAGTGTCTCTGTCTCGGAGGAGTCGATGTAATCAATGCTCGATGTACACCACTCGTTCCAGCTGGAGGTGTCCTTCGGAGGAGAGGCTCCAGCGCGAAACACCGGGCGCACACATCGACCACCATCCGTCTCGATGGAGATTCCATTCATCAGCGTATACCAAGCAATCGAGATGTGGGGGTGCAGACGGCGAGTCTGCTTTGCCTTTCGCAGTGCAGTGACCAAGCGATAGGGATCCTTTGTGAATCCGACCATCACGCCATTGATCGTGACCGACGTACCCTCATAGACCCGGGGCGTATCGATCCACGTCACATCCTTCCACTCTTGCAAGAAGTGGATGATCGTGGTCGACGGAACGTGCTGAGAGATTGAGGTCAGCAGGCTCATATTCTTAACAATACCCACCGAATGACCCTCTGGTGTCTCCACTGGACACATGAAGCCCCACGAGGTACCGTGAAGCTTACGAGGAGCCAGGAGCTTACCGGACTTCTCCACGGGCGTCTGGATACGGCGGAGGTGGGACAGAGTCGCAGCATACGACATCCGAGCCAGGACCTGTGAAACACCCACCTTGGTGGCATTGGACATTGCCGCCGCAGACCCCAGTCCCTGAACCGTGAAGTTACCCGTCGCCAGAGCCTGTTTCAGCTTCCCCTCAATCGCCGAGAGCTTCAAGATCTTATACAAATTGTTCACGTTCAGGATGTCCATCGGACGAGGACCTCCCTCACCGCGCTTCCAAGAGTCATTGTTGACCTCCTGCACAAACTCATTGCGAGTGTCGTTGCAGACCTTCTGGAACAGCTGACGGAACAGATGGGTNAGCAGAGCACCCGTCGTCACCACACGCTTGTTCGGGTAGGCATCGCGATCATCAAGTGGGATCTGCTTGCAAGAGGTCAAGATCAGTCGACGGATCATTGCACCCATCAGCATCGTCTTGCGGGCATTGTGAACTGGAGTCGTCGTCAGCTCGGAAGCAAAGCGGACGTGAGGCAGGAACTCCGAATTCAGGAGCTGNCGGACATACGCACACTTGTCCTCCTGGTTGGTGCCGTACTGCAGATGGTTGGTCAGATACTGGATGGCTTCCCGCTGAGTAAAGATTCCCANCTCAGATGCATCNCGGAAGGAAGCCGCCAACATCTCNGCATGAAGGTCATCCTCCGACCCCCACACAATCTTGGTAATCTCACGATCAGTCAAGACTCCCAGAGCACGGAAGTACACAACAACCGGCACATCCTCGCGGAAGCGGGGCACACAGGCTGTCAGCGGATTGCCGTAGCCATTGAACTTGGAGCTAATACGGATCTCCAGCTTCTTAGGGGGCATCGTAAACGACTCGTGCAAAGACTTGATCTCCACCGAGTGGGTGTGCTTGGACGCTGACTTCTTATTCTGGAAGATCATGATGCGATTGTCGGCAACCTTCTCCTGACACAGGATCGTGCGCTCCGACCCGTGGATGATGAAGTACCCCAGGGGATCGTGGGCACACTCACCATACTCTGCCAGGCTCATCGGGTAGTCCTTCAGTAGACACAGCGAAGATCCAAGCATCACGGGTAGCTTGCCCAGGCTGATCCCCTCAAACACGTGCGACTCCTCATCGTAGGTGTCCAGCATCGGACCCTTGTACGTGCGGGCAACAAATCGAATGTCCACATACATTTGTGCGGCGTAGGTGAAGTTACGGATACGCGCCTCCATCGGAAGCATCGGCTTCACACGACCNGTCGCCTCCTGGATACGGGGCTTGATATAGCTAATATTCTCAAAATACAGCTTGAACTCATACTTGTACTTCTTGATCATCTCATCCTGCTCGTGCCAGACCGTGATGGGAGGAGTCGACTGAATAATCAGGGGAATCTTGTGGCGAATGAAGTCCTCATACGAATCAACCTGGTGATCCACCATCCTCCGAACACCGTTGCTAAAGAAGGCGCGCACTGCATCCCATTCGTTGATGGTGGTGGAGGTGGGAGGAGGAGCGACTGAAGGGAGCGACGTCATGGTAACTGTTGGTGGTGTCTTCCGTGTAAATAAAGTTATTCGTTTTGAATAAGCGATGTCTGGCATCAAGATTCAAAAAGTAGACCACGCCGAGCCAGAAGCCAAGCCGACCCATCGCAAGTCGATGCGGACATATCCCCGTGGAGCGATGAAGGGAACGAGGTCACGCACCCGAGGGGGATCTGAATTTACGCCAGTCAAGGATCCTGCCAAGCCTCCCCCGTCGCGGCGCTCTACCTTGAAGATCTTGACAAAGAAGGGTGCCGACCATCGCCGAAAGACGATTAAGCAGTCGGTTGACAAGATGAGCGAAGCGGGGGTCCGTGCTGCCCTGAAGAAGTCCAACATCACCGTGAATCCAAAGACGCCCCCTCACATTGCACGCGAACTCCTTGAAGGCGGTATGGAAGCAGGAATGATTGTCGTCAAGTAAAGTAATGACGTCCATTTGGGGACCCCTTGGTTGGATGACCTTGCATTCGGTCGCATCTTGTTATCCAGATAAACCACTTCCAGCCGAATCTGCTCTCATGCAGACCTGGCTCGATATGTTTCAATCAACCATCACCTGTCCGAGCTGTCGTGAGCATTTTGGTACAGCTCTCGGATCGTATCGCAGACAATACGCGCAGATGCTCAGCTCTCGCGCAGAGTTTTTGCTTTTTACATTTCGAGTTCATAACTCCGTGAATCGGCGCTTGAATAAACCCGTGCATCTAACGGTTGCTACGTGCTTCGAGCAGCTTCGTGCAAATGTAAAAACCCGAACAGCAAGAGAATATCGGTTAGCCTACATCAACCACATCCGTCGTTTTTGGAGAACAATGCAGGATTCATCTGGCATTACATCGATGAGGAAGATTGCCGAGATGTCCAAGATTGAGAATGAATATATTTTGCGCCACGACAATAACTTTGAACTTGATATCCCCGAAAACACCACCGTTCTTCCACAGCAGGCCTTTGCCGGTGGGACGGAGGAGGCTACTGTATCCGTCCGATTAGATACCCGAGATGCACCTAGGATGGGATTTATCGGCGGGCGATTTCAAGTTCGGAGATAGTTGTGGGTTTGAAGCAAGGGTTCCAAGGCAAGGAGATGTACGGATCGGTCTCCCACGAGTAGCACTTCATCCACGGATGACGAGAATCTACACCCTCTTCGTAGAATTCGTCAGGGAACTTGCCACGTCTGGGCAAGATAAAGTCGAGCTGCTCGGCAATCCCAAACGGTGGCGAAGGATGTTCCCATTCAAACGTTGTCTGCCGTGCAGTCTCCACCAGGGCCGCCAACAGTGGCGCCTCCGGATACGGATAATACCAACACCAATCCAGCACCTCCGATGTCTTGAAGTAATGGAGAGTCCAAGCAAATGTCTTTTGAAATGCATAGACCACCTTGTTCCAATCGATGACACCGTCCATCAGATGGAGAGCCATACGGCTTTCGATCGCGT
>JGI25922J50271_10000548_pt1 | contig 11009 bp, 13 predicted proteins | sample LauGreSu1BDMLBDD_2_FD_50271 | JGI IMG/M metagenome (IMG submission 50271) | reverse complement strand
CAAGTGATCGCAAGTGATCGCAAGTGATCGCAAATGGTCCCAAGGCTCTCTAAAGATTTCCTGGAGTCCCTTTTGACTACTTGAGAAAAAAAATTAATCGAAATTCATGAAATAAAAAAAGGGATCGCAATGGATCGCAATGGATCGCAATGGATCGCAAGTGATCGCAAGTGATCGCAAGTGATCGCAAATGGTCCCAAGGCTCTCTAAAGATTTCCTGGAGACCCTTTTGACTACTTGAGAAAAAAAATTAATTGAATTCAACTTTTCGATTAAAAAATATTGAATTCAACTTTTCGATTAAAAAATATTGAATTCAACTTTTCGATTAAAAAATATTGAATTCAACTTTTCGATTAAAAATATTGAATTCAACTTTTCGATTAAAAAATATTGAGTTAATCTTTTCGATTAAAATTAATTGGAACCCCTCTCAAAAAGAGAATGTCCTGTACTAGTTTTAAAACACTCTTCCCCCAAATGCCGTGTCATACTGCCATGGACACGACGCTGCTGAAGTATTTCAGTAAGAATCTGAATCTGGCATGTAGCCCTCCCCTTATGAAGAGCATTGCCAAGAAGAAAATAGCTCCTCTGCGTAAAAAAAGAGTGTCTTCCAAGCGAGCTCCAGTAAAAAAGTTTATTGAAGACATGGCGGAGCACAGCGGCTCCGGTAGTGACGGGGGCAGCGGAGATTCGAGCGAGTGTGCAGCGAATAGTGCCGATGAGGCGATGATAAACGACGTGTCTTCTGAAGGAGAGCCAGAAGAAAAAGTCAAGCTGAGCAGGAGAGAGAGACGATTGACCAAGGACGACCTGCTGTTGGTGAGGGAGGCCATGAAGAAGGATAGATTGAGCTGTGGAAACACTGGTCGAAGGCGAGGGGCGCTGCTGGACGACAGCGAAGAAGACGTTGATTCCGATGACTTCATTGATGATGATGAAGAGTTCTCTGAGGATGCCGAGAAAGTCCGGCGAGATGTTCAGGATGCCATGAGGGAGAGCGGATTAGTTCGGCGTCATCGAAGTGCTGACGATGATGATGAATCGTCTCTGAAGTCGTGCCCTCGCATGCCATTTGGATTGCGAGACGACTCTGGCGTTCTTCGGAATGGCAGCACAGGAGAGATTGTCCGCATGCCTGAGTTGCCGAGGTTAGCTCCAGTTGGGCAATGCGGTGCGAAGGCTGAAACGAAGAAGGGTGTGCAGGCTGTGCACACTGCAGCCTCCAAGCCTAACTTTGGCGGGACTCTGCAACTGCGTCAGGAGAATTCATTTCTCTTCAAGATTGTGCCAATCAATAATTCGACAGTGACAGAAAACAGATGCGCATCTGATAAGGACCGGCATCTACCCGCGAGTCTTTTAAGTCGTTTGCAGGCGTCTAACAGAGCGCCAGCAAAGGTTGCGCCTGTGTTTGCAAAAGCAGCCGCTGCTGTGCAAGAAAAGGCCGGTGGGGGGGCGGCGAGTACGGGCGTGTATCGCTGTGGTGACTCGGGAAACCTGTACTACAGATATGCGGATGGGCGTGTGTCGCCACGGAAGTGAATTGTTTTTGTGGTTCAAACGTCTGGAGCCTCTTCTTGGCACGGGGAGACGACATGGAGTTTGACTGGTCGCAGCTCCTCTGAATCGGCATCGGCAGTGTACTTGGCGCTGTGGTAGTCTCCCGTATCCTGAAAGCACATGTATACCCTGGCCAAGAAAGCGGTTGTGCCTGTGACGAGGATGATAGTGCAGGCTGGGTCTGTGGCGTTTGTTTCAATGAAGTGCTTCCACGCCATAACTATGGCGGATGAGGCCATGAAGTCTGCTATGGAATAAAGAAGTGTCGCGTGAATCAGTAAACATAGAGCTTGCAGTGTGAAATATACGAGTAAAGGTGTTGCGACATCAGATGCCGTGACGAGCCTTGCGTCTTGGACGAGTTGATCTGTGAGGGATGTGGCGTTTCCCCACGAGAGGGTAGGAGTAGATGCGTTTAGGGTGAGGATGCCAGAGGCAGGATCGTATGATATGAGGCTGAGACTGAGGAGAGTGCTGACGGATGCGTGAACTGCAAAGGGCATGGACACGTGAATGAATTCCATCACTGTGGATGGGTTGTACGTGCGCCTGGTCCTGACGAGTAGGTATATGGAAGGAACTAGAATGGGTAGTATGAATCCAAAACTCAAAACGAAGTAGTTGGACGTATACATGGCATCGACAATCTCGTTTACATCCTGTGAAATGATAATCTTGGCACTGAAAGCGATCAAAGAGAGAAGTGTCGTGAAAACGAGAAGTATCCTACGCGTCTTGGATTCCCTACATCTCTCCATGATATCGTCTATGCTGATTCCAATGAGAGATATGAAATAAAAATTTCGAGCAGAGCTTATGTCAAGCAGGCAGTATATGGTCACGTACATGAGCAATCCCAGGCCGTATACATATTGCACGATAGAGGACACGCTGAGGGTGGGAAAGTAGGTTACCTGTTCCGCACCGAGCACGAGTGCGCGAACGCATAGAAACATGGCTATCGCAATGGTGGCCCAGCTGCCTACTCGAAGATTGTGTATTGTGGTGTGAGCTGGGTCTTCTGAGGCAGCATAGTGGGACGTCACGGCTGTCAATGTGAGAACCAAGAGAATGGCAAAGAGGCGTATGAGTTCCATGTCGTTCATGGCTCTGTATGGATTTGCATGTAATGAATGGACTGCTCTTTTATGTCTGGAGACGTGTCGCGGCGGTATTTACCACACTGTGTCAAAGAAAAGGACGTGTGCATGCAGAGTCATATTTTTTATTCCAAATTCCTCCACCACTGCTCCCAGCCCACCACGGCAGCGCCGAGGCTGTCAGCCGCTATCCACGCGGCAACGTGGGCGACAGCGCCGCAACACGCAGGGATTCCGGGAGCGTCCCACACAGGCAGAGGGGGTCCGGCAAACCAGACATAGGCCAGCAGACCGAGCCAGGCAGCCACTTGGACTCCCCTGTAGGTTAGCGCCGACAGCAGCCTGGTCGGAGGCTTGGCGAGGGACAGATAGAGTGCGGAAAAGTGCACCGACATCGCGTAGCTGAGGGCCCGGGATTGAAAGAGGAACAGCCACGATGACGCCAAGAGCGCCGCAGCGAGACCGTGTATCTGCCACACACCCGCCCAGAGCTCCCTCATCCTGTTGCGTGAGCTGAGGAAGAGGGTAGGAGCGTGAGTAAAAACCAGCAGTGCCGCGGCGCCGGCCAGGGGGTATACGACGTGATCTGAGCGCACCATGGCGTCGATGGGCTTGCACGAAGCTGTGAATCCGAACGAGCCGCACGCCTCTTGCGATTGCCTTGTATTTACTGGATGCACTCTACTTGCCGCCAGCGTAGTCGCCAGGATCAGGGCGGCTCTGAGCCAGGCCATGGGCAATTTCCTGTGAATGAAAGACGCCCGCGTTTAAATCCGGTCGAGACGCGGGGGCCTGGGACCCCTCGTCGGGGGGGTCCTGGACGGCGGGTACAGCATATTGGATGGGATTGTACGTGGCCCACTCGAGGCTTTTGCTGGGCCAGAGGTGGACCGTCTTGTTGTCGACGTGGGAGTCAGTGCGCATGGCCTGGACGATGGCAGCGGTAATCTCTCGAATCTGACTGACAGCCGGTGAGTCCGATACAAAACCCAAGCCACGGAGCATGTTTGCGACGCCTGAATTGTCATTCTTCACGCACTCCGATATGACAGAGTCTGTTTGTGGGGCGACGAGCTGGACCTTGTCGAACACAGACTGCACGCGGGGGCTGGACTCGACTCCGACGACGCCGGCGATCTCGCGGAGGCGGTGGACGTAAGCCTGCATGTCCTTGCCGTACTTTATCAAAGGGTATGCATCTGCCATGATGACCGCCTTGCGACTCTTGTTGTGCCTGGTGATGGCGTGCTGAAAGTCCTTGGAAGTAAAGGTGCGTCTCTTGCCAGCCGCCTGAGCTGTGTTGTGTGCCTCCTCTTCGGCTTTCACCTGGAAAATCACAGTGAGCATCTGGAGCGCCCACGCATTCTCGTCCGCGATGAGATAGCGCCTGAGAAAAGCTCGCTCGCGCGAGGAGGCCAGCGACGACAGCAGGTTGTAAAGACCGCCGGCCTGGAGAGCCACGCGATCGATGTCCGGGGACCACTTGTACGGATCAACTCCGTCGGATCTCCAATATTGGCCCCCCTTGCCCGTGAGTCCTCCTGCGAATTGCATCGCAGACTTGAGGTCGGCGACGACAGCGACTGCGTATTGCTGGGGGCTGGCAGACGCCTTGTCGACGAACGCGGGGAGGCCCGCTAGGATGGAGCGAAGCATCTTCTCTGCGTCGCGCTCGAGGATCAAGGCCGCCCGGTGGAGCTCAACGACAGAGGCGGCGTTGAAGCGGGGATAGTTCATGCCGAGGCCGTCCAGGTTCATGACACTGAAGAACCTGCCGGCATCGGACAAGTCCGGGAGTAGCCTGCGAATGATGGAAATGACTCCGCTCCCCTTGTCTTTGCGCGCTGCGTACGAGGTCTTGCTGGACAGCCAGGCAATGAGTATGGTCCTCCAAGCTTCAGACTCGGTCGCCCCAAGGCGGCTGTGGATTACCGACTCAGAGACCGTAAATGTGCTCGAGTCTGCCGTCTTTGATGGGGAGTTTCTCGCCGAGTCAGCGTCCGTCTCTGCTGCAGGGAGTGGCTTCTTGTCCTTCTTGGTCTTGTACGATTTCCTCGCTTTGATGAGCTTGAGCGGCTGGCCCGGAACGAGGGCCTTGTCCTCCGCTTCGCAGGCGAGCTCGACGCACTTATCTAGCTCTTCAGGTTGCATTCCTGGGTCGATCTTCTTTTGCTCCGCCCCGTCTCCTTGCATGGAATCCATGTGATACACCTGGACCTTTGCGGGACTCGGCTTTTCTTGGATGAGCTGGATATTCTGCCGAAGCTCGATGGTCCTCGAGCCCTTGTAAATGTCCGCGTACACGCACCAGAGTTTGCCGTGCCATTTCTTGCATCGAATGATGTCGGGCAATATCTCCATGCCCAAGGGCTGAAAGACATTCCTGACCCACCAAGCGTTGCTCCGACCCCGTGTTTTCCCTATGGTGAAAAATATTTGAACGGGGCCGACCCATGCAGAAACTGGGTTCTCCATCTCCTTGATGAGCTGCGGAGGCATGTCCGGCTGCCCCTGAGGTGTGCAGTATCGCAGTTCGCGAATCCCGAGTTCGGACATCAACTCGAGGATTGCATCCGCTGGAAATCCAGGTGATATCGCGCAGCTGTGCTTGAAGAGTTTGATATCAGTGGATGGAAACGATTTTTGGAGTTGCACTTGTGTTTCGTCAGTGGCAGCGCTTGCGGGGTGGTCGGCCATTGGTCAGGCGACACGACGTGGTCGTCAGATCGTTTGGAACCCGGTGTGGATCGCTTATTTTAGAGAATCCAGTGAAAAAAAATTGAATTCAATATTTTTTAATCGAAATTTTTTCGATTAAAAAAAATCGAATTTCGATTAAAAAATATTGAATTAATTTTTTGTGGGTTCTTTCCTTCACTTTAAGAAAGAAACTGATTGTTTTTTTCAAGACGCTGAGCTATGACCCATGATTTGACATGTGAGGAAGAAATGGATTATGTACCGAGTTTCGCACTGCTGGGTTGCGCGGAGTTACATGCAAAATCGATTGAAATGGTTCAATTGCTGGGTATTGGAGATGATGTTTTTGTGGATGAATACGGGCACGTGTACTCCCTGCATTGGACTGATAGTTCCGAGGAGGTGTTGCAGTATAAAATGCAATCGATTGGATGAGGATTCGAGATTCGGTCTGATTGGATGCATTTGTTCTACGAGCCTGAAGACGACATCCGTATGTTCTCCGGGGACTGCTTTGTCTCCAAGCCGAGCGAAGGTGGTTTGTTCACGTTGGGGAAGTGCGGGCGGGGCAGCGGGCGGCACGCGGTGGGCAAGCCGAGTGGGCGGGCGACGCACTACGTGGTGGGCAGGCCGAGCTGTCGGTCGACTCAGTTTCTTCTTGGTCGGCCACCGGCGAAGACTGCGGCGGAGTCGGAGAGCGGGGTTTACGTCTTGCAGCGTCCGGATGGACTGTTTTACGTGGGAAAATCAGGCAACATCCAGGAGCGGATGCGGCAGCACGCGGAAGGCAGCGGAGCGGCGTGCGCCAAGGGCAAGTGCCGCCGAGTCCCGCCCATGACGCCGGCTTGCGAGGACCTGGAGGCCTGGGAGAGGGCCGAGGTCTTGGCGCGGATGACGCGGCACGGGATAAGGAAGGTCCGCGGCTGGATGTACACGACGCCGGAGATGAGCGAGGCGCAGTTTGAGCACGCATTCAAGCAGATCTGCGAGAGGCATGATCTCTGCCGGAACTGCGGGAGAGCGGGGCACTTTGCGAAAGCGTGTCGGGGCGGGGCGGGGAGCAGGCCGGGTTGGGCTGATTAAAGAATATGATTTATTTCTGTTTCGTTGTCATTGCTTTGTATAGCTCGAGTAGTTCGAGCGCGCTCTCGCTGTGGTACACGCTCGAGTCTGGGCCGACGAGGTAGACCCTGCGCGGGACCACGAGCCACCTCCACTTGCCCGTGGGCCCGCTGAGGTCGACCGGGTCCTCCTCGTAGGCGAGCTCGATCTCCGGGTGGATCTGGCAGATGGCCGGTATGGCCTGCATGGGATCGCCGGTTTTCAGGATTTCCTCGAGCTCCATGCGCGGCGTGCGCTCGTACTGGGAGTTGTGGAAGTAGATGACCTGGCTGACGTGGTTGTACATGCCCGGGAAGTCCTGGCGGTAGTTGAGCTTGGCCGCCACTGGCAGGAGCATGTGCATGCACAGGGCGTGGAAGTCGTCCGTGGAGGCCTCCACGTGGTGCTTCTTGAGCCCGCACTCGGTGGGCTGCCTGTTTGGGAAATGTTCGGCCAAGACCGTGGAAGCAGGCCTGGATCTCCCCAGCAAGTCCACGTGCCTGTAGAGGGCCATGAAGCTCCCCAGCATGCGCCTCAGTCCCGGCCTAGATAACCTCATGAGACCCTCATTCAAGTGGGGCTCCGTGCACGCTGCGTCGTCGAATGTGTCGGCACCGGCCGGGAACTGTGCCAGGTGCCCCAGCCTGGCGAAGCACCCGTCCAGCAGAGTCGCTACGGCCTGGAGGTTCTCGGCGGGGCACGGGTTCTGAGACAGGCGCTCGACGAACTTGGGCCACTCGATGAGGAGGTTGTCGACGGTGTCTCTGAGCTCGCGCAGGGTGTAGTCGCGCGGCTGCTTGGACACCAGGGTCATCCTCTCGTCGGGGCAGGGCTGCTGCTGGGGCTGAGGCTGGGGTTGTTCCTGCCGCAGCACGCCGGCCATGTGCCTGCAGGCGAGGAGCCCCAGGAGGTGGGACCGATTCATGAGGATCGAAGGGTCGAACGGCTCTTCCGCGCTGGCCTTCCAGACCCAGTCGACCCAGAGCAGGGCTGGGTTCGCGATGACCCCCGCTGCTTCCAGGTTCGCGTTGCTAAACGAGAGCGGCCTGTGGTCTTGCCCCGGCTGTCTGTGGGCTCCCTGCTGCTGCCTGTGGGACAGTCGGGCCTTCATGCGTGGTGCGTGCTTTTATTGAGTTGTATATGGGCGTTATGCGGTTCACTGTTATATATCCGCCGCGTCGACCCTGCGCCTCTGCGCGAGCCAGCTGTGGAGCTCCTTCTGGATGGGCTTGTCTATGGTGATGTAGCCCTGGAGGCGCTGCAGCACGATGTTGCAGAGGGCGAGACGAGCCTTCTCGTCCCTGCTGGAGGCCGCGCGGACTATCTGGTCACAGAGGGCCGTGAGGACGGTAGACTGGTCGAGCGTCTTCGGGGGGTCGGCTCGGGTCCTGCGGAAGAGCACTGCGTCGTTGAGGATGTTCCACTCTTCTCGCCTGTCGAGGCAGTCCCTGAGGAATTGCTTCTGCGATTCGGACATGAGCGTGAACGGGTAGACGAGGCTGGCGTGACCCTGGAAGAGCATGGCGCCGACCTCGGTCAGGCCGAGGTGCAGGGGGCACGTCAGGAAGACGATGGCGGTGGCCGTGATGGGGTCGTGCTTGGACTCGGTCGAGCGGCGGTCTTCCATGAAGGACTTGGTCATGTAGGGGATGATCTGGGATATGGCTTCGGGGTGTAGGAGCTGGGACTGGATGTTGTCTTCCCAGAAGAGTTTTGACATGATTTGTGCTGGCGAGAATCGAGCCGTGAGCGATGACCAGTCGCGATGTGCCGTTTGTTTTAAAATGATTAATATCTAGAATCGAAGTAAAATTTTGCAGTCGTTGGATTTCTCATCTTTGCCCTCAGTTTATCCGAAGGCGACCTGTAAGTCAGTCCAAAATGGGGCAGCAGTACCTCAAAGACGTAGTTTCTGAGATCTCTGTCTTGTTCTGGCTCGTTTTTTTCCATGTCTCCCACTGACATGTAATCTGACTTGCGTTCAACAACAGTCTGATGCGTGTTGAGAATCTTTGGGTTCTTGTTTTCCTTGGTCATTAATTCGATAAAGTAATTCTGCCGCCTAAAAAACTTGAGGTCGAACATCCCTGGTTAAGTGAAAGACCACCAGCTGCAAGGTGTTTTTTTGATTCCAGGTATCTTGACACTATTTTTTTTCTTTTGGCAGATCTCGACCACCAAGGGCACCGGCGGCGACGTCATCATCCTCGAGGAGGCCGCCTACATCGACCCAGGCTTCTTTTACGTGAGTGCTCGCCCATGTCGGGAGTTCCAGGTCGTCTTCTGAGGCTGACCATGATTTGTTTCTCGGCAGGAGACAGTAGCCCCCCTCCTCATCATGGGCAACACGACCCTCCTGGCCATCTCCACGCTGACGAGTGAGATCAACTTCTACACCCGGCTGATGAAGATGAGGGACAGGCTTACCGGGAAGCCCCTGTTCACCTTTCTGTCGGTCGAGCTGGCCTGCGCTGCCTGCAAAGCCGAGGGCCGCGCCGCAGACTGTGTCCACATGCTTCACCTGGTCCCCAGGTGATTTTCTTCGCTTGTGCTTGTTGGTTCTCTGGCCTTTCCGCTGATACTGCGTGGGCGGCCCCGCGTTAGGTGGCAGTCCGCAGACAGGCATGTGAAGCTGAAGACCATCATGCAGGACAGGCCCGACCTTATCGAGTCCGAGCTGTCGGGTCTTGCCTTCGACTCTCTGCAGCAAGTTTTCAAGGCCGAGCACCTTGAGGTCATGTTCAAGCAGCCCATCCCCCCGCCCGTCATCAACGAGGACGTGCACGTCTTTATCGACCCCGCCGCCGGGGGGCCCTACTCCGACTACGCCATCTTGTCCGTGACCAGGCAGAAGGGAATGATAACGGTAAGACGCGCGCCGCGTGTCGAGCGCGGGGAAGCCCCACTTGAGCCAATTCTCAAATATCATTTAGTAATTCGCTTGCACTCTTTATTCAGCTTATTAAATACGCCATCCTCACGCGGTCCACGAACTCCCCTGCGGATACGGTCTCGTCCTTGATCCAGTCGGGGATGAGCCTTTCGTGGAGCTCGGTGTAGAACCTGTTGGCCTTCTCGACTGGCACGGGGGAGTAGTTCCGCACGATGGGGGACGTGTACTCGCAGAGCCTCCTGCGGGTGGCCTCGTCTTGGTCGAGGAGGACTAAGAGTTTGATGCGGAGGGAGTGCAGGCAGTCGTTCGGGGAGGCCATGAACGGCACGACGGCCTGGGCGACCCCGGGGGTGTCGTGCTCCGCCTTGATGCCCGAGGCGGCCGTGGCGATGACCTGCGACATGAACTCGGAGTCGCACGAGTAGAGGATGTACATTAACCAGTCGCGGTGCGGGCAGGTGCAAGGCATCGACATCCTGTCTGGGTGCAAAGGTGAGTCTCGATGGATGGTTTGACCAGTCGAGTTGGATGTCTAGTTTTTGTATGGGGGGCGGCACATGAGTTGCTGGGGATCCTCCCCATCCTCCCCATCCTCCCCAACTCAGATCCCGGCAAGCAGTTCGACTTGGTCGCGCACCACATCCAGACCATCCGGAGGCTACCCGGGTTCGACGCCAGTCGGTTCATGATCTACGTGGAGAGGAACTTGGGCTTCGAGGCCGGTGAGCAGTGTTCGCGCGTCACAAGTCTGCATTTGGCACGATCCTCAGCGTATTGATATTGTCGGGTATCTTCATGATGTATCCTTTGCCGCGTACGGTGTTATGCACTGGGCCTACGCTAAATTTAAAGTCCCATAGGAGGGAGTAGAATGGGGGGCTGTAAGGGTAGTACATGTCTTCTGGGACTACTTCCCATATGTGCGTAGCGCCCGCCTGCTGCATTTCTCGCATCATATAGAGCAGCATCTGTTGCCCTAGCAGGCGATTTTTAAAGTTCTCTTCAGTGCGCAAGTGTCCTACTTGGCCCACAATGGGGATGTAACTGAAGTCACACACTGGCTGGTCGTCGTCTGTGACTACCTTGCACCATATTTCGGCCCCTGGCCTGTTATTCCATATGTCGTCCTCCACTCTGCGGACTATTTTAAAGGAATTGAGGAGGAGTGGGTGTTGGCGAGGTTGGGCTAGACCTTCAAAAAAGGTGAGCAGTGCAGTGATGGGGATCATTAGTCAGTTGGCAGCTTGAAATATGTTAAATACCACAGAGCACCACAAGCGCGCCCTCGGCATGCTTCCCAACGTCAAGTTCTACGTGGACGAGCAGCACGACCGCGTGGGCATCCTTACGACGAACGAGGTCAAGCACGCCATGTGCCAGCTGGTCGTGGTGATGCTGGAGGAGCGGCGGATTCACATAAGAAAGCCCCTCGTCAGCCGGGACCCCCGTGGCGTCGCCATGCGGCTCCGAGAGCAGATGGAGATCTACTCGTACCAGTTCAAGGCTGCGCAGAACACGTTCCAGAAGGACGCCGTGGCGCTGTCGGGCAAGGTCGGCGGCATGAAGGACGACATCTGCATCTGCCTGCAGCTCGCGTGCTATTTCACGCAAGTCGAGAGGCAGCGCGAGGCTGCGGCATTCAAGAAGCC
>JGI25922J50271_10000547_pt1 | contig 11019 bp, 9 predicted proteins | sample LauGreSu1BDMLBDD_2_FD_50271 | JGI IMG/M metagenome (IMG submission 50271) | reverse complement strand
TCCCGCAGCGATCGCATCCTTAGGTGTCATGGTTCGTTGCTGATCATCTGTGCCAACCATGTCTAACGGACGCACGCCAGGTGTAATGATGATGGGAGCTGTTCCAATTTGTTGACGCACCGCAGAAATTTCAAGCGGTGAGCAAACGATGGCTGCAGCGCCCGCATTCACCGCGACCTTGGCGAGATCGACCGCTGATTCAAGAGCAGCAGATCTAAAGCCAATTTCAGCAACATCAGCATCTGACAATGAGGTAAGGATGGTTACTCCAGTAACTTTCGTGTTGGGCAAAACATCAACTGCTGCCTTAACCATGGCGCGACCACCGGATGCATGCACTGTCAGAAATCTAGGAGCAAGGTGTGCCACCGCTTGTGCGGCTCCGCTAACTGTATGAGGAATATCGTGGAGTTTTAGATCAAGAAATATGTCCGAATCAGTTTCGCCTTGAATCGCTTTTACGCCTTCTGAACCAAAGGTAAGGAAAAACTCAAGACCTAATTTGTACACGGAAATATGATCCTGAGTTGCCTTAACCCAAGCAATTGCAGTCTCTAGTTTCGGTGTATCGACCGCCAAAACGATAGGAGCTTTACTCATTCATTCACCCTCAACCACGCGATGGGCGTAACCAACGGCTTGCTTTAATGAGGTGAATCCTCTGTCCAGCAATAGTTGTTTCAATTCTGCTTGAATCGACATGATTGCGGTTGGATTACCAAAACTTGCAGTTCCGATAGAAACTCCACTTGCTCCTGCAAGAATCATTTCCAGTGCGTCTTTTCCAGATGCGATTCCACCCATTCCTAGAATTGGCGTCTGTGGCAATGCTGCATGAACTTGGTAAACCGCTCGCACTGCTATGGGGCGAATCGCAGGACCAGATAGTCCTCCGGTTTTTCCACCTAGATGTGGTCGCATCGTGTCTACGTTAATAACCATTCCAAGAACAGTGTTGATCAGCGCTAAACCATCTGCTCCTGCATCAACTACGCCCTTTGCAATAGATACTAGATCAGTTACATCCGGAGATAATTTTGCAATGATGGGCAGTTCTCCACCAATTGTTCTACGGACCCCGTCAATTACACGTCTGGATGCCTCGGGATCGCACGCGAAAACAAGGCCCCGATTTTCAACATTAGGACAAGAAATGTTTACTTCAATCGCACTGATTCCTGACACTGAACGCAGCTTTCGAGCAAGCGTTGAATACTCTTCTACAGTTTCACCTGCAATAGAGACGATAATGCGCGCTCTTTGCTCCACTAAATACGGCACATCTTTAGTAAGGAAGGCATCGATACCAGGGCCTTGCAAACCAATTGAATTAAGCATTCCGCTAGGAGTTTCAGCCATACGTGGCGTTGGGCGACCTGCTCGAGGTTTAGACATCACCGATTTAGTAACGACTCCCCCCATATCTTTAAGGGGAAAGAATTGTGCTAATTCGCGACCCGAACTTGCGCAACCACTAGCTGTAAAAGTTGGTGCTGGAAACCAAGCATTTCCTATAGTTGTTGAGAAATCTAAAGTACTCATAGCTGTGTACCAACCTGCTGCCATTGGACCTTCGAACCATCAATGACGGGTCCGTCGATGCAGGAACGTAGCATTGACACTGTTCCATCCTCATTTGAAACCGGCAAAACGCAGGTCATGCAAATTCCGATGCCACAAGCCATGGATTCTTCCACCGCACATTGATGAACAACTTCATGCTGATCCGTAATCTTGGTGATCGCTGCAAGCATCGGCATTGGTCCACACGAGTAGATAACCGCAACATTGAGATCCTTGATGATCTCTGCAATCGGATCGGTGACTCGGCCGGCAGTTCCCATAGATCCGTCTTCCGTATAAATTCGCATCGAATTAACGGATCGCTTTCCTTCCATCGGTGCATAAATTTTAGATCCCGTACTTGCTCCAAGGATCATGTCTACTCTGCAGCCGCGAGTATTTAATATTTCTGCCAAACCAAACAAAGGCGCAGACCCGTAACCTCCACCAACTAACAACACCGGTACAGGTTCGGTCGGAATGCCAAATGCCGTTCCAAGAGGTGCCACCAAATCTAAAGTCACACCTTCACCTTGAGCACACAACCACTTACTACCTTGTCCATGTGGTGCAACGATTAACTCCATCGTTCCGCCCACAGTTGAACTTGTTGAAACTCGAGAAATCGCAAAGGCTCGTCGCAAGACCATGCGCGATGAATCGCCCCCAACACTGATTGCAACAAAGTTTCCTGGTTTGCATTGAGCAGCTATGTCACCAACGCTAACAATTATTTGGTGATACTGACCGACGCGCTTATTGCTAAGGATGGGCGCAAGAATTTGTCGGGCGTTCTTGTTTATCTGAGACATTTAAGAAAGCCATTCCTGAAGAGATTTGATGCTTAAAGGACTGGATTGTAAGAAAGAAATAGCATCAACTGCAGCGCTAAAACCCGCAGTCGTTGTGATGCACGGGATTGACCGTTGAACTGCGGCGGTACGAATAGCCCAGCCGTCTGCCCGTGTACCTCGACCAACAGGTGTATTAATCACGAGGTCAATTTCACCAGCATTAATAATGTCAACAATTGTCTTTTCACCTAGTGTGCCTGTTCCGTCTGAGTGCTTTCTTACCGTTGTGCACTCTATGCCCTTAGTGCGCAAAAAGTCGGCAGTGCCGTCCGTTGCAAGTATATGAAAACCAAGTTCCGAGAACCCTAACGCTGGTTCGATACCTGTTGCTTTATCTTTGTCGGCAAGCGAAATGAATACCGTTCCAGACTTAGGCAGCGGTCCGAAAGCTGCAATCTGACTCTTTGCATAGCTTTCTCCGAAGGTTGGTGAAATTCCCATAACCTCACCGGTCGAACGCATCTCAGGTCCAAGAACTGCATCTACTCCCCGACCATCTGTTCTGCGGAAGCGGTTCCACGGAAGGACCGCTTCTTTAACAGAGATACCACGAGGAACTCCGTCACCTTGCGAAGGAAGAATTCCATCGGCTCTGAGTTGTTCAATCGTGTGCCCAACTGAAATTCGTGCCGCAGCTTTTGCCAGCGGCACACCAGTTGCTTTGCTCACAAAGGGAACTGTGCGTGATGCTCGTGGATTGGCTTCAAGCACATACAAAGTATTTTCAGCTATCGCGAATTGAATGTTGATCAAACCGCGAACATCTACACCACGCGCAATTTTTTCAGTTGCAATGCGGATTTCAGCTCTTTGCTCCTCTGTAACCGTCATTGAAGGCAACACACATGCGCTGTCTCCGCTATGGATTCCCGCCTCTTCAATGTGTTCCATTACGCCACCTAAGAAGAGCTCTTTGCCATCAAACAGTGCATCNACATCGATCTCAATGGCATTATCAAGAAAACGATCAACTAGCACGGGATGATCTGGGGTGATGTCCGTAGCACGAGTAATAAAGCCGCCGAGTGCTACATCGTCGTAAACGATCTCCATTCCCCGACCACCCAAAACAAATGAAGGGCGAACCAAGACTGGATATCCAATCGACTGAGCAATATTTGTCGCTTCTAACTGTGAAGACGCCATTCCAAATTCTGGTGCTCTTAAATTCTGCTGAGCAAGAATGTTTCCGAAAGCACCACGTTCTTCAGCAAGATTTATGGCATCCGGTGAAGTTCCCAGAATAGTTACCCCATTGGCCTTAAGTCCTGCCGCTAAACCCAAAGGTGTTTGACCACCTAATTGAGTAATTACTCCCAAGACTGGACCTGCAGAAGTTTCTGCGTGCACCACCTCTAGAACATCTTCGAGAGTCAGCGGTTCAAAATACAGCCGATTACTTGTGTCGTAGTCGGTCGAAACCGTTTCAGGATTGCAATTAATCATGATCGTTTCATACCCGGCTTCACGCAAAGTAAAGGAGGCATGGACGCAGGAATAATCAAACTCAATTCCTTGGCCAATACGATTGGGTCCGCTTCCAAGGATTATTACCGCCGGAGTTGTTCGTGGGCGAACCTCTGTTTCTTCTTCGTAACTTGAATAGTGATACGGCGTAAAGGCTTCAAATTCTGCAGCGCATGTGTCTACCGTTTTATACACGGGGCGTATTCCCAGATGATGACGTGCTTTGCGAACTTCATCCTCGTTTACCCCACGCAATAGAGCTATCTGAGAATCCGAAAACCCTTGGCTCTTTGCAGTGCGAAGTACATCTGAACTTAGTTCACCTGGTTGAGCAATTACTGCAGCTTGCGCATTGATAAGTTCTATTTGGCGCAAGTACCAAGGATCTATCTTGGTTGCAGCAAACACCTGGTCAATCGAAGCCCCAGCCCACAAGGCTTTTTGAACTTGCTGTAATCGATATTCCGTAGGGATTCTCATCGCCTGCATCAACTGTTCAAGTTCAACAGCTGTTACAGCTGGCCAAGAGAAGATTGCTTCTTTTCGTTCTAAGGATCGCAGAGCTTTCATTAACGCTTCAGAAAATGATCGCCCGATGGCCATGGCTTCGCCGACGCTTTTCATCGTTGTCGTCAAACGAGGATCAGCATCTGCAAACTTTTCAAAAGCAAAACGAGGCAACTTAACAACAACATAGTCCAAAGTCGGCTCAAAGGATGCTGGAGTTACTTTGGTAATGTCATTTGTGATCTCATCCAATGTGTAGCCAATTGCTAACTTTGTTGCGATCTTTGCAATAGGAAAACCCGTTGCTTTAGATGCCAAGGCACTCGATCTAGACACACGTGGATTCATTTCAATCACAATAATTCGACCATTTGCCGGATTGACCGCAAATTGAATATTGCAACCACCCGTGTCCACTCCTACTTCGCGAATGATGTCCATAGATAGGTCGCGAAGTTTCTGATATTCAACGTCAGTCAGGGTCATTGCCGGAGCAACAGTGATTGAGTCTCCGGTGTGAACACCCATAGGATCTAAGTTCTCGATTGAACACACAATGACAACATTGTCTTTGTTGTCGCGCATTACTTCTAACTCGTACTCTTTCCAGCCAATAATTGATTCTTCGAGAAGAACTTCTGATGTTGGGCTATGTCGAAGGCCCGCACCGGCGATCTGACGTAGTTCGGCTTCATCAAAGGCGATTCCCGAGCCCAAGCCACCCATTGTGAACGATGGTCGAACTACGACGGGGTAATTGAGTTCAACGACAGCTAGGAGAATCTCTTCCATTGTGTGGCAAATGCGTGACTTTGCCGATTCTCCGCCAACTTTTTCAACAATAGCCCGGAACAGTTCGCGATTCTCACCACGATTAATCGCATCGACATCTGCGCCAATCAATCTGACGCCATACTTTGCCAACGTCCCACGTTGATAAAGTCCGATCGCTGCATTCAAGGCGGTTTGTCCACCTAAGGTAGCCAGTACCGCATCAGGTTTTTCGTGGGCGATAATTCGTTCGATTATCTCTGGCGTAATTGGCTCGACATAGGTTGCATCAGCAAATTCGGGGTCAGTCATGATGGTTGCTGGATTTGAATTCACCAGAATCACTCTGATTCCTTCAGCACGCAGAACTCGACATGCTTGTGTTCCAGAATAATCAAACTCGCATGCTTGACCAATAACGATTGGTCCGCTTCCAATAACCAAAACGCTCTTGATAGTTGTATCTAAAGGCATTATGCGACCACCTTTTTAGACATCAAATCTACGAAGCGATCAAATAGATATGAAGCATCATGAGGTCCAGCTGCTGCTTCTGGGTGATACTGAACCGAAAATGCGGGGCGATCTAACAAGGCCAAGCCTTCGACTACGCCGTCATTTAAACAGGTGTGTGTCACTTCCCCGCGTCCATACACAGTCGAAAACTCAGAATCTGTCGGAGCCTTGACTGCGAATCCATGATTATGCGCCGTAATTTCTACCTTGCCAGTGTTCTTGTCCATCACAGGTTGATTGATACCTCTGTGCCCAAACTGCAGCTTGTACGTTTCAAAACCTAGGGCGCGACCAAGAATTTGATGACCGAAGCAAATCCCGAAGATTGGAATCTCAGCAAGAAGCAGTTCTCTTACTACTTCAATGACATCGGACATCGTTGATGGGTCACCAGGACCGTTGGATAGAAAAACGCCATCCGGCTTGATAGCAAGAATTTGTTCTGCTGTTGAATCAAAAGGCATGACATGCACCTCTACTCCGCGTTCGGCCAAGGCACGAGGCGTAGCTGCCTTTATACCAAGATCAAGAGCTGCAATTGTGAACTTCTTTTGCCCTACTGCAGGAACAACGTAGGTTTTCTCGGTAGAAACATCCTTTACAAGAAAGGCACCAGCCATCGCATCTGCCTTTCGAACTTCAACAACCATTTCTTCACGCGAAAGTTCTAAACCTGAGAAAATTCCTACACGCATTGCGCCGCGATCGCGTAAATGTCTGGTGATTGCGCGAGTATCGACACCTTGAATTCCGACGATTCCTTGACTGATTAGTTCAGCCTCAAGATCATTCTGTGCTCGCCAGTTAGAGGTTAAAGATGAAGGGTTGCGTACGACAAATCCAGCCACCCAAATTTTTTCGGACTCGTTATCGAAATCATTGACACCCGTATTACCGATATGTGGCGCTGTCATCACAACAATTTGCTTGTGATACGAAGGATCAGTCAATGTCTCCTGATATCCCGTCATACCTGTTTGAAAAACAGCCTCACCAAAACTCTTTCCAGTTGCAGCCCAGGAAGAACCTTCAAAAATTCGACCATCGTCCAAGACAAGGTATGCACTAGCCATTACATGCCCTCCTTATCTAAGACAGAACCATTAGTCATTGTTTGCTTACCTTTGAAGAAGGTATGAAGCACAACGCCTGGTAATTCATGCCCATGGTAGGGAGTATTTGACGAGTTTGAGAGAACTAAGTCTCGATCTACAGTCCAACTGTGCGTTGGATTAATCACAGTTAAGTTCGCCGTGCTTCCAACGGCGATCTTCTGACCTTGGTGAACATAGCCACCGATACGTGCAGGCGTGTGACTCATGCGTTCTGCCACCAGATCCCAGGTTATCAAACCGGTATCGACCATCGTTTTCTGCACTATCGAAAGCGCCGTTTCTAATCCCAGCATTCCAAATGCTGCCTCTTGCCACTCGCACTCTTTGTCTTCTAATGGGTGCGGAGCATGATCTGTTGCAACTATGTCGATCGTTCCATCAGCCAGAGCTTCACGTAAAGCATGTACATCTGATTCTGTTCGAAGCGGCGGATTGACTTTGTAAATTGGATCATAGGATGAAGCAAGATCATCAGTTAACAATAAGTGATGCGGTGTAACTTCTGCTGTTACGTTGATGCCACGAGCTTTAGCCCAACGAATGATCTCGACTCCCCCAGCTGTTGTTAAATGACAGATGTGAAGTCGGGATTGAACATGATCTGCAAGCAGGACATCGCGCGCAATTATTGCTTCCTCGGCTACAGCTGGCCAACCCTTCAAACCAAGACGAGATGAAACAGCACCTTCATTCATTTGGGATCCAAATGTCAGACGCGGATCTTGCGCATGTTGGGCAATCACGCCATCAAATTTCTTTATGTACTCCAAAGCTCGACGCATTACTAATGGATCCGATACACAATGCCCATCGTCGCTAAAGACTCTTACTTGGGCAACCGAATCCGCCATTGCACCGATTTCAGAAAGTGTCTTTCCTTCCAATCCCTGCGTAACCGCACCGATGGGAAAAACATCAAGCAAACCTGCCTCCTGTCCCAATCGAAATACCTGTTCTACAACGCCTGCAGTGTCGGCAACTGGAGATGTATTAGCCATAGCAGACAACGCTGTGAATCCACCTTTAACTCCGGCCCGGCTTCCGCTGAGTACAGTTTCGGCATCTTCGCGACCCGGTTCACGCAAATGTGTATGAAGATCTACTAAGCCAGGCAAAACAATGCAACCCTTGGCATCAATACTCTTGCTTGCTTGTCCTGTAAATGAATCAGACACTTCAACAATCTGTTCACCGGCAATAGCTATGTCTGCTTTGCTTCCATTAGGCAGTTGCCCGCCTTTGATAACTAGGTCAATAGTGCTCATTTAATTGATCCCCGTTTCCAAAGCGCCGCCGGTTAAAAGCACATACAAAATCGCCATTCTTACGCTTACTCCATTAGTAACTTGTTCGGTGATGACTGAACGTGCACTATCTGCAACTTCAGCTGAAATCTCTAGCCCTCTGTTCATGGGGCCTGGGTGCATAACAATTGAATCGGTCTTCATGCTCTTCATGCGATCAATATTGAGTCCAAAGTAGCGTGAATACTCACGCGCATTTGGAAAATAGAAATCCGTCATTCGTTCCTGCTGTACGCGCAACATCATCACTACATCAACAAAGGGAATGACCGCGTCGAAATCGTATGAAACTGTGCAAGGCCAGCTTTCAACTCCGACAGGCACCAAGGTAGGCGGGGCGACCAAAGTAACCTTGGCTCCTAACTTAGAAAGCAGCAAAACATTAGATCGAACAACGCGTGAATGAAGAACATCGCCAACTATTGCAACACTAAGGCCCTCTAGGTCGCTCTTTCCTAGACTTAGATGTTTACGGATCGTAAACGCATCTAGCAACGCTTGACTTGGATGCTCATGCGTTCCATCTCCCGCATTGATAACACTTCCGGACATCCACTGCGAGTCAGCTAAACGTTGGGCAGCCCCCGATGCTGAATGTCGAATCACAACTGCATCTGCGCCCATTGCTTGAAGGGTCATTGCGGTGTCTTTCAAAGATTCACCTTTACTGACGCTCGAGCCTTTTGCAGAAAAGTTGATCACATCGGCAGATAATCTTTTGGCTGCAGCTTCGAAGGAGATACGTGTGCGCGTTGAATCTTCGGCAAAAAGATTAACGATTGTGCGACCTCGCAAGGTGGGCAATTTCTTGACCGCTCCGTCGCTCACTCTTGCTAACTCATTTGCAGTATCCAAGATCGATATCGCTTCAGTTTTACTGACATCGGCAATTGAAAGAAGGTGGCGCATTATTGATCAGCTCCTTCGATGCTAACTTCGTCTCGGCCATCAATTTCACCAAGTAACACTCGAACCGATTGATTCTTTGAAGTCGGCAAGTTCTTTCCTACAAAATCTGCCTTAATGGGAAGCTCGCGATGGCCTCTATCAACCAATGTTGCTAATTGGACAGTTCGTGGTCGCCCAATCTCACCTAATGCATCCAAGGCGGCGCGGATAGTTCGTCCCGAAAACAGAACATCATCGACCAGAATCACGTCCCGACCTTCGATTCCGCATTGAGGAATGGTGGTTGGCATGATTGCCTTTGGTGCACGAAGTCTTAGATCATCCCGAAACAGGGTTATGTCTAAGGTNCCATTCGGAACCTCGGTACCTTCGATTTCAGAAATAATTGCTGCGATTCGCTGTGCCAAATGGGCACCGCGAGTAGGAATTCCCAAAAGAACGATGGTCGATGCGCCTTGATTCTTTTCTAGGATCTCATGTGAAATGCGAGTCAACGCACGCTTAATGTCAGCAGCGGACAGGGCTACGCTCATGTAAATCTCCTTTCCCACCTCTCTGGATGGGTCGTTAAAGGATGCAGGCGCGATACTAGCACCGTTCTGCCGCGGCTGTGGATATCGGGAAATGTGTTGAGTCGCTCGTGAATACCCTGCCCCAATGAGCATAAACAATGAATTAGTAGCACTTCAGTCAAGGTTGCGGGCGGTCAGAGTTTCCAAGGGCCTAACACTTTCGCAGGTTTCGGCGCAGAGTAAAGGTTCGATATCGGCAATCGCTTTGGGATCTTATGAACGTGGTGACAGATCACTGAGCACCCAAAAACTCTTTGAGATATCGCAGATCTACGGGGTTCCAGTAGTCGAACTTTTCTCCTCTCCGAATAAGGGGATCAATTCTGGCCGCGTCATAATCGATGTACGAAAACTGACGCTTAATCTGGATTCATCAACAGAGGCCCCATTTAAAATCATTCAACGTATAGCCGCGATGCGCCATGATTGGAATGGCGAGGTGATATCCCTGCGCGGAACCGATATAGCGCTGCTAAAGATTTTCGCTAATTATTCAGAGGAAGAAATCGGGATTTTTTTGCAGAACTTTGCACTGACTAAATTGAAATAGTGTCCTTGATGCTTGCGATACGGCCTAGAACGCCGTGAATGTACTTTGATGATTCATCACTTGAGAGCTCTTTTGCAAGCGCAAGTGACTCATCTATAGCAACGCTGATTGGAACTTCCTCAGACCAAAGGATTTCAAAAATACCTAGCCGCAAAATATTTCGGTCAACCGCTGGTAATCGATCCATGTCCCAACCCTGGGCATAGGTAGTGATCAATTCATCGATCTTGCGACGGTTTTCCGCAACGCCATTTACTAATTCTTTGGTGTAATCACGAATTGGACGAGCATCCGGACCTTCTTCAACCACATCTCGTGATTGCAGGGTCTGAAGAAGATCATTTCCGCGAATATCGCTTTCGTACAAAAGATCTAGCGCTTGTTTTCGCGCCTTGCTACGAGCAGACACTAGCTAGCGCGACCCTGATATGACCCATCGCGTGTATCCACCATAACAACTTCGTCCTGCTTGATGAACAATGGGACTTGAATTTCGATTCCAGTTTCAACCGTTGCTGGCTTTGTACCACCAGAAGAACGATCACCTTGGATGCCTGGTTCAGTATAAGTAATCTTGAGAGGTACGGAGGCTGCTAATTCGATGTACAACGGATTTCCTTCATTGACCGCAACAATGGCTTCAGTGTTTTCCAACATGTAGTTTGCTGAATCGCCAACAGTTGCAGCGCTAATCGTCATCTGGTCATAAGTCTTTGTATCCATGAAGACAAAATCATCGCCTTCTTTGTAAAGGTATTGCATCTCGCGCTTTTCAAGAATCGCAACATCAACCTTGACACCTGCGTTGTAGGTTCTATCAACCACTTTGCCGCTAAGAACAGACTTAAGCTTTGTGCGCACAAATGCTGGACCCTTACCAGGCTTAACGTG